>Ga0210025_1000021_pt1 | contig 272675 bp, 258 predicted proteins | sample CryGeyme20150102_FD_183989 | JGI IMG/M metagenome (GOLD analysis project Ga0210025, IMG submission 183989) | Groundwater microbial communities from Crystal Geyser aquifers in Utah, USA - Crystal Geyser metaG 2015-0102 (SPAdes) (version 2) | ecosystem: Environmental > Aquatic > Deep subsurface...
AGCCTGCTGGTCAGCGCAATCCGCACCGCCTCTCGCTTGAACTCTTCGGAATGCTTCATCATCTAATCGGTCTCCTAATGCGAGCTTTAAACGCTCAGGTGACCGGCGCAAAACCGTTACAAGTCCAGACGCACACTGCGCGACTATTGAAGACACGCGCGTCCTGACCAAGATCGACATCACACCGGGCGTCACCGGCGTAGGCAATCTGGACGGTCACACGACTACTGCTCTGGTGGTCGATGTCGAAACGACTGGGCTAGATCTCGAGCAGGACGCCGTCATCGAGCTCGCCATGCGGCGCTTCCGCTATGACGATGACGGTGTGATCGTCGAGATCGGGCGCTGTTGGACGTGGCGGGAGGATCCCGGCTTCCCGCTCCCCGTCGAGATCGTCCGGTTGACCGGTCTCACCGACAGCGATCTCGAAGGGCAGCGTATCGATGACGATGTCGTAGGGAGAATCGTCGAACAAACAGACTTGGTGGTCGCCCACAATTGCGCCTTCGACCGGCCCATGATGGAAAGGCGCTTTCCACAGATACCTGGCCGTCCGTGGGCGTGCTCATGCGAGCAGATCGACTGGCGGGGAGCCGGGTTCGAAGGACGTTCGCTCGGCTATCTCGCCATGCAGGCCGGCTGGTATTTCGATGGCCACCGCGCGCAGAACGATGTGGACGCCGTAGTCCAGCTCCTGCGTCACAAGGGCACGCACGGAATGCCGCTGCTTTACGAGTTGAACGAGAACGCCCTTGCCGACAGCCATCTAATCGAAGCCATCGGCGCGGCGTTCTCCGTCAAGGATGATCTGCGCCTGCGCGGTTACCGCTGGAACGCGAACGAGAAGGTCTGGTGGCGCGAGGTGCCCGACCGCGAGCTTGTATCCGAGCAGGCATGGCTAGCCCACGAGATCTATGCCCACGGAAAGGGCGCGCGCAGCATGGGACCCAGAATGACGAGGCGCAACGCCTTCAGCCGGTATCGTCGATGACGAGTGGCATGATGCCGAAGAAGTTCCCTTACCCGGACAGTTCAAGGAAAGAGAAGATGGCAGAAAGATCGAAACGCGGTTCGAAGAGCAAACAGATCGTGGAAGCCCCATTGCCCGCTGGCCTCATGAACGCGGCGCCCGTGTCCTACCCGGTTGCCGATACCAGCATCACTGCGCTGCAGGTGTATCACAATCCCGAGCGTAGGCCTTCCGGCGACGGGCCCTGGAATGCGGAAGCCGACAAGATCGCCTGGGTCGATGAGGAATCAGGCCTGGGCTGTATCATGCTGCGCCAGAAGAACGGGACGATTAGCGGCTATGTGGGCGTGGGGCCGGATCATCCTCTGTTCGGTTTCAATTCCGATGCCGTCCCAGATGCCGTTTCGCGGAGTGTTCACGGCGGTATCACCTATGGCAAGCCTTGCGAGGTCAATCGGTTCGAAAGGCGAGCCCACGGGAAGCCGCGCCAGGAACGCTACACTGTCTGCCATACGACCTGGGTAAGACAGGTGCAGGACTACCGCACTGTGCAGATAACGGACGACGAGTTCCATGAGGACCTTTGGTGGCTGGGCTTCGACACCGATCATCCCGGCGACCTGGTGCCGAACGCGCGCCACGATCGGAATCAGAAGGGGGACGCCTACCGCGATCAAGCTTTCGTCTTCGAAAACTGCGTGGAGCTCGCGAAAAGACTGAAGCACCTCGGTGAGGAGATGCACAGTGATCGCGATAAGGTGGAGCCGCCCCGCCTGCCATCGCCAGGATCCGAAGAAGAAGCTTGATGGCGGGCACGTACCATTCCTTCGGCCATACCGAAGGCGAGCGCTACGGTGACGATCGGCATTCCGCCTTGCCGTGGGGATACTGGCTGACTTCGATGGGCGACGTGCCTGGTCGACCGCCGCTGGTGGATGACGAAGGGCGGGAGTGGGATTCGGTTCGCGAAGCGTTCTGGATCGGACGCCTCGGCCTACCGTCGGTCTACGACCATGCAGCAAACGAGATCATGGAGTTCATGGCGAGCTACCTCGCGATCCTGGACGGTCGCTTCGTGGCGCCGGAAGAGCGCGTGAGAGACATCTTCGCGGGAGATCGTCACCTCGATCGGTTCTTCCACGCCTACATGTTGGCCAGCGGTCTGGTGCAAGACTTCGATGGCAGGCCGACGCCTGAAGGCAGGGCGGTCTTGCTGATGCTGATCGCCACGCGGCAGCGTGAGGACGCTGGTGAGGAAGTCGGTCTCGAATGGATCGTCGCCAACAGGACTGTCGCCCGCTCGGCCGAGCGCATGGCAGCTGCGGCTCGTGTAGAGCGAGCCGAACACGTCGCGTCCCGTATGGCCTACCGGTTCGTCACCGATATGATCGGACGCGAGCCGGTGGTGAAGCTGATCGGACTGAGGATAACGCGAGAGATACCGGTCCGCTCGTCGTTGTGGTCGATGTCCTGGCCCGACGGTGATCGCATCGCGCGTGATCGCTTCTATCTGTGGCTTCTCGAACGGATCGACCGCTGGGACGACTGGAGCGACATGGTGACGCGGAACGGCGCCCGCACCCTGACCGAGCATTTCATGAAGCTCGCCTTCTGCGATCGCTTCGCCCACGCAGAGCCAGGAGCCGATGATGGGCGTTGACGATCAGCCTGATCGCCCGCTCAGGTCGCTTCGGCATGAATTCGCCCGGGCTCAGGGGAAGCTTGGTCACTCGGGTCATCCAGTGGATCTCGTCGCGGTGGTGCTGGTCGATGGAGAGTGCCGTGATGACGAACGCGGCCGTAGCATCACTTGCTATGGCGCACTCCATGTTAGGATGGTGGATGGCGACCCGGCCTTCTCCAGCCATCACGTCTCGACCGGTCGTCCCGCCGACCGCCTGAGAATACTGCGTCGGCTTGCTGACCTGTGCGACGGGCGGAATGTCGTGCTGGGTTCCCCGGACGCACATGAGACGTTCTGGGACCGTCGGCACGTGCTTCGTGCCGGCGTCGGATTCCTGGATGCGATGGTGGGGTTCAAGGGCAATAGGCCATCAGACCTGAGCCTCGTCGGTACCCCTGAAGCAGCTATGATCGAGCTGGCCTCGGGTTTCGGCCTGCCAAACTGCTATGAGACCGACATCATGCGTCAGGCGCGATGCGCGGATGTCCGTGCGCAGCTGGTGTGGTTGGCATACGTGGTGAGCAAGGCGGGGCGGAAGGAGGCGAGAGAACTCTTCGCTGCTTTCAGGGCGTGGAAGGCGCTGGAAAATGCGCGACCGCTCCCGTTCTAGCCGAAACCACCACAAGAGGACTCGCGACCAAGTGTCTCAATCGCGCTTCTGATCGTCTCTGTCCAGAGCATCTGGTCGATTGCCAGAGCACCAACCGTCCCTCGCAATTATCCCTATGAGTAGGTCGCGCGCCCTCAGCACGGCTGCGCAGATGATTATGGCGTCCAACTCCAGGGACCTAAGGGCAACCTAGGGTTTGATCAGGGGCAAGGTCAGGTTTTGCTATCAGAACTTCAAGGCTTCCAGCGATGTGAGGAAACAGGGAGGTGGTGCCGCTTACAGGATTCGAACCTGTGACCCCATCATTACGAATGATGTGCTCTACCGACTGAGCTAAAGCGGCATTCCTGCTCGCAGCCCTAATCAGCAGGGCACGCTTGCGCAATGCAAAGGTGGAGGCCCGAGCCGGAATCGAACCGGCGTGCGAGGATTTGCAGTCCTCTACGTAACCACTCCGCCATCGGGCCGAGCCTTCCGATGCTTATGCCTCGAAAGGAAGCGGCGCACTAGCGATTCGGGGGCGGCTTGGCAATGGATGTTTGTGCCGCGCGCGTCGCGCGGCCCGCTTTACGCAACGTCAGTCTGGACCGCGCACGCATCTCGCGGCAAAGCTTTTCGGCATGACCATCGCCAGCCTGCTTGAACCCGTTACCGGCCAGCCCGGCCCCGCCCGCCTTGCCCACGCGGCAGACTGGATGCAGGGGCGCACGCTTTATGGCGGCGCCTCGGCTCTGGTGGCCTACACCATGGCAACGCGCGCCTTCACCGGCCTGCCCCCGTTGCGTGCCGGTCAGGTTGCGTTTGTCGCGCCGGTGGGTGAAGAGATCTCACTCACTGCCGAGATCATTCGCCAAGGACGCAATGTCACCCAGGTTCGCAGCGAGATCATCAGCGATGGGAAAATTGCGCTCAGCGCATTCTGGCTGTTTGCCGAAGGGCGCGAGACGAACGCAGCGCAAGCCGCGTCACGGCCTGAAGACTGGCCCGGCCCGCCCGAGGATCACGAGATCGTCACGCACCAGTTCGCCCCGCAGTTCATCCAGAGCAATTTCGAGCTTCGTCGCGGACAAGCCAAAGGCGCTGATGCAGGGGCGACGATCCGACGTTGGGCGCGGCTGACCGAGGCGCATGATCTGGATCCTGTGTCCAAACTGGTGCTAATGGGCGACGTGATGCCGCCAGGCGCGATGCGCGTGATGCAACGCAAGGGCCCGATCAGTTCGATCAACTGGTCCTTCAACGTCCTCGATCCCGAAAGCCGTTCGCGCGATGGCTGGTATCTTGCCGAGAATGCGAGCCAGCACGCCGCCAGCGGTTATTCCTCCGAGCGGCTCCGGCTGTGGGATGAGGATGGGCGCCAGGTGCTCGATGGCATTCAGTGCGTGGCAGTGTTCGGTTAGACAGACGCCAGGTTTCCCCGATTTGCGCAGGAACGGCGCGCTGTGCCCAGCATTGGCATTCGCTAAGCGGCATCGCGGGTGAGGCTAATCCCCGAATGGCGGCTGACCCGCGAGAGTGAGCCAGGTAGCGTGGCGCTCTGATCGCCACCGCTGCGATCGGCTTCTGTGCGAAACTGGCTGAACCGCTTGATCAGCGCCACCGTTTCGTCAGACAGCGACCGCGAGGCAGCCGAACATTCTTCGACCATCGCAGCATTGGCCTGTGTCATCTGGTCCATCGCCGCCACGGAGCGATCGACATCGCTAAGGCGATGCGACTGAACCTCGGCCGAGCGCGCAATGGCAGCGACCATATCGGCCATTGTGCCGATCGCGGTGACGATGTCCGTGAGGTTCGATCCGCTGCTGTCGGCCAATTGCACGCCTTCGGCCACCTCCTTGCCGCTTTTTGCGATAAGCGCGCGGATCTGTTCTGCCGCTTCGGCCGATCGCTGCGCCAGCCCTCGCACCTCAGTCGCAACAACCGCAAAGCCTTTACCCGCCTCCCCGGCACGCGCCGCCTCGACGCCGGCATTCAAGGCGAGAAGATTGGTCTGGAAGGCAATGGCATCGATCAGTTCGACGATCTTGGCGATGTCCTGAGCAGACTGCGCAATGGCGTTCATGGCGGCAACCGCGCGCTGAACAACCTCGCTCCCTTCACGGGCGCGCGCGGTCGCCGTGTCCATCGACTGGTTGACCTTGACCGCGTCACGGGCGACCTCGCCAATCGCATTGGTCACCTCAGCCATCGACCGTGCCGTCTGGGCCAGCCTATCCGCCTGTACTTCGTTACGGCTCGCCAGGTCATCGGTCGCGGTGCGGATTTCGGAAATGGATTGCTGGACATTGCGCGCGCCCGTGCACACCGTTGCCATGGCCCCCGATAGCGTTTCCAGCGCATTGTTGAAGTCATCGCGAACGCCCGCATAACCTTGCGGGAAGCACGTGACGAAGCGGAACTGAAGGTTCTTGTCCGCCAGCGCAGTGATACCTTCGCCAAGCGCGCTGACGACTTCGCGCTGATCGTGTTCGGCGGCGCGCTGAGCCAAGGCCGCATCGCGAAACACCTCCAGCGCGCGCGCCATTGCGCCGATCTCGTCGTCACGCTTGGCGCCTTCGACCGCAATGGCCAGATCGCCCGCGGCAATATGCTCCATCGCATCGGCAAACCGCGCCATCGGCTCTATCGCCCGGGCGCGGATCATGCGCACGCCCCACAGAACGGCGGCGATCAATGCGAGCGCAAACAGACTGGCGAACGCCAGCAAGATTGCCGTCAACCGGTGATTGGCGGCCACCATGCCTTCGCGATAGGTGTTCGACATCTCCACCAGCTTGAGAACGTGGCCGTGCTGCGCTTCATAGGCTCGCGCGAGATCGCCGGCATGAACCTTCCGCATCTGCGCGATATTGCCAGCCTTCACCGCTGGCAAAAAGCGCATGTCGAGAACCGCCCAGAACGCATTGGCCGATGCGATGGTGGCATCGACCTGCGCCTGCAACTCCTCTGGCACCGGGGTTTGCGCCCAGAACGCCTCACGCTGGCGAAATTCCTCGCGCGTTACGTCGAGACGGCCAAAGTGTTTCCGGGCCGTGGCGGGATTGTTGACCATCAGCGAAGCAAGCAGGAACGGCTCGACGCTGTAGGCGGGCGGCGGCAGGATATCGGCCAGCAGCACATCCTGCAGTGTGTTCTCTTCGGTCATCGGGCCGCCGAAGCGCACAAGGGCAACCGTCACACCGACGACAGCGACCGAGAGCGCGATCAGCGCCATGATGATGCGACCGCCAAGTTGAACTTGTCGCTTGATGAGCATCGCGAAGCCTCATGACCTATGGTGCCGAAGCAATGCCATGCGCTCTTGCAAGCAATTGCTCCCACAGGCCAAGCATTCACACCTAGCCGCTTTTTCTGCATGGCGGCGCCCGGCGCGAGCGGTCTCCGGCCGCGAATGGCGTTTCATTTTGACCCGTAGTGCCTGCTTGCCCGATTGTCGCGGCTGCCTTCTGCCGGAATCGCCTTGCGACAAATGCTGCACTGAAACGATGAAGGGCCAGTCGGCCTGGCTTACAGATCCTCGAAATTGGGCTGGCGCCGCTCCATTTCGGCCATCACAGCTTCCACCTGATTGCGGCTGCGCATGATGCCGTGCTGTTCGATGCTTTCTTCCAGTAGAATTGCATCGGTTTCACGCTCCCACATGCCAGCCTGAAGGCGCTTGGCAGCGCGGATTGCATGGGGGTTCTTGCTCGCGATCTGCCGGGCAATGGCAAAGGCGCGTTCACGGGGATTTTCGTCAACGTGGGTGACAAGGCCGAGCGTCTGGGCCTCGGCGCCGGTGAATTCGCGGTTGGTGTAAATCAATTCGCGCAGCACGTCATCGCGCACCAGCCCGCGCCACAGCGCGTAGCCACCCATGTCGGGCACAAGGCCCCATTTCAGTTCCATGATCGACATGCGGGTTTCCGGATGCGCGATGCGGATATCGGCGCCGCTCGCGATCGCCAGGCCGCCGCCGAAGCACACACCGTGGAGCGCGGCGATCACCGGCACCGGCAGTTTGCGCCACTGCATCGAAACCTGCTGAAACTTGTTGGCATTGCCATAGGTGCGCTCGGTCAGGCTCGGCTCGTCTTCGGCAGGCTTGCGCGCGAAGTTCGACAGATCAAGCCCGGCGCAAAACGCGCGGCCCTCGCCAGATAGCACCACGGCGCGCAGGCCCTTCATTCGCTGGAGTGCGCTGCCCGCTTCAATGATGCGCTGAAACATCTCCGGGTCGAGCGCATTCATCTTGTCCCCGCGTGCCAGGCGCACGTCTGCAACGCCATCGTCGCCCAGTTCGATGGCGATGCGGTTATTGGCGATTGTCGTGGAACTGGCGGACATGACAAGGTGATCCTTCAACGCGTGGCACGGGCGAGAAGATTGACCCATCCATACCTCCGTGTCCAGAGCGGCCTAGCCTGCCCGCAGGCCACCACGAAGGGACGAACCTTCGGCGGGCGAACGGTTGAGAGCATAGCGTCCATCAGGAATCGTGGTGACGATGCCGGTAAGACCAAATGGCGCAAGTTTGGCGCGCAAGCGGTCGATTTGCAAACGAAGGCTAGCGGTGTCCGGCTCAGCAAGGACAGCCCCTATCGCAGCGACAAGCTGCTCGGGTGTTACAGCCTCCCCCGGCTGCTCCGCCAACCGCCACAACAGTGCAAATTCCCGGCGATGCAACGCGAGCCAGCGATCTTCGACCCGGCCATCGCTGTGAAGCAGGTCAAGCGTCAGGTCACCCGCCTCGCGGAAGCGCGGGGACGTTACGCTGTTTCTGGCGAGCGGTTGAGGGGGCGACATCGCATTCATAACACCGCTCCTGCCCGCATCGAATAGGTCGCACCGGTGGTGAAAATCAGATGGTCGATCAGCGCGATGTCCAGTGCGCGTGCCACATCGGCAAGACGGCGCGTGGCCGCGATATCGCAGCCGCTCGGTCGGCAGTGGCCCGATGGATGGCTATGCGCCAGGATGATGCCAGCCGCATCGTGGCGGAGCGCCTCACCAAGCAGGGCGCGCATCCGTACGGTCAGGACGCTCATCGTTCCCACCCCGCAAGGCGCATCACCAAGCCAGCACCCCTCGCCGTCCACAAAGACCGCGTGGCCGCGCTCATGCGTTGCCGGGGGGACCAGCACCATGTCGCGCAGATAGGCGATCATGGCGCCCGCATGCTGTTGTGGCGACGGCGGTGCTGAGCGACCTACCGGCCGGACGAGAGTCAGGATGGGCATCGGGCCACGCTCGCGCCAGCAGGGAACGCGTTTTGAGACATCAATAATCTCCCGGAACGTTAGGTCCGCAACCAACGCAGGCCCGGCGGGAACAGACGCCAGTCGCGGTAAGCGCCGTAGCGGCGTTCCCGTTGACGATGACGCACGAAGCCTAAGGCCAGAACCAAAAGCTGGCCGTAGGAAGGGCCAATCACCAGAACCACAAAGGCCAGCGCCGATACGCTGTCGATCATCGCCTGCGCGGCGTGCGCTCCCAGCGCGACGAGTTGAAATCCAGCGATCCACAGCGGATAGTTGCGGTTGGCATTGAGGGCGATGGCCGTGAAGAGCAGTGCGGCAATCACATCGATCCCGAAAATCACGCCTGCATAAGGACCGATTTCGGCAGCCCCCAGGTTGAGCGCCCAGATCACATAAATTGGCATGACCATCGTGGCGAGGAACACTCCCATCAGCCAACGCTCCGGGCCGCCGCCCCAGCGCCAGATCGCTGCAGCAAGCAGAAAGCTGGTCAGGTGCTGGAAGGCGACCCGGTATGCATTGAAAAATTCGAGGACGTCGCCCAGTATCACGCAGGCACGCGCTCCCTTCCGGCCGGGATCGCCGCAAGTTCGGCGTCGGGGATTGTGGTCGGCATGCCGGTATCGCCCGCCGCGTGAATGCGAGCCACCTTGCTCAACTCATCATGCACCCTGAGCAGATTTGACGACATCGCCAGCGCCTGGCTTTCCGCCTCGGTCAGCCGAACCAGTGCGCGCTGTCCGGTGTGGATTTCAACCAGCGGGTTCTGCCGGGCGGCGAGCATGGCCTGTTTAAGCCGCGCCATGGCAATGATCGATTCATCGGCAAGAGCTTCGGCTTCACGGATCAATTTCTTGAGATTGTGGGCATCGGCAAAGATACGATCTTCCATCATTTGTCTCCAGCGAAGCCAGTGCTCACCCGGCTTCGACCCCTGTTTGCACGGAGTAGGTTGCCTTGCCCTCGGTTGCTTTGCTCAGCGTCGTCGCGGCCACAGCCGCAAGTGTTACGGCGGCCAGAATCCCTGATGCGATTCCGACAATCGCACCCAAGCGAAGCAAGACGGCATGCTCCCCATCAAGCACTCCGGGGACAACCCTTGGTTCACCCTGCCTCAGCCACGGCGCCTGCTGAAACAGAGGCATCGAATCGCTGAGAACAAGCTGTCCCGGATCATCCTGCGGGTGCAATTCCGTCAGAACAGTCGCCTGGTTAATCTGCGAATTTCTGTATGCAGCTTCACTCAAGGGGTTATGCAAACCTATATCCGCAGAACTGCCCAGGTCGAGTTCGTCCAAAACATCAATAGCTTCGAGGCCTAATGTCGCGCGGTAGTTTTCGACAAGCTCGCCCAGACTTCCCGCTTCATAAAGGTTCTTGAGCGCGCGGATGTGTTGATTGATGCGGGTTTCGGACACACCGAGATCCTGCGCAATCACCTTGATGGGCACCCGGCGGTCGATACGCTCCATCACAGCACGCTGCCTGTCGGTTAGCTGCCGCGCGGCTCCGGACATCATGTCCCTCTCCTTTAGCTGTCCAACCTTGGTTACAATAAGACTAACCTAAGAAGGGCAGCAATGCTCCCATTTTGGATGAGAAACCGTTTACGCCCGTCGAATCGGGGTGCGCAAAGCGCGTTCACACGCCTGAACTGTTGACGCCCTTGGACTGGAGATAGCGTTTGATATTGCGGGCAGCCTGCCGAAGCCGCTGTTCGTTTTCGACCATCGCAATCCGCACGAAGCCCTCGCCGTTTTCGCCATAGCCGACACCAGGCGCCACTGCGACCTGCGCCTCGGTCAAGAGTTGCTTCGAAAACTCAAGGCTGCCCATGCTCGTCAATGCGGGCGGCAAAGGTGCCCAGGCAAACATCGAGGCGGGCGGCGCGGGTATCTCCCAGCCAGCCCGTGCGAAGGCTTCGACCATTACGTCGCGGCGCTTGTGATACAGCGCGCGGTTGGCTTCGACGATATCCTGCGGCCCATTCAGCGCCGCACAGGCCGCCGCCTGCACAGGGGTAAAGGCGCCGTAATCGAGATAGGATTTCACCCGTGTCAGCGCGGCGATCAGCTGCTTGTTGCCAACCGCAAATCCCATCCGCCAACCGGCCATCGAATAGGTTTTGGACATCGACGTGAACTCAACCGCGACATCCTTTGCGCCCGGCACCTGCATGATCGACGGCGTCGGCTTGCCGTCGAAATAGAGCTCGGAATAGGCAAGGTCGCTGACAACCCATACCTGGTTGTCCTTCGCCCAGGCCACCAAACGCTCGTAGAACGCCAGATCGACGATTTCCGAAGTGGGGTTGGAAGGATAGCTCACAACCAGCACCGATGGACGCGGGACGGTGTAATTCATCGCCCGTTCGAGCGATTCCCAGTAATGATCGTCCGGCGTCACCGGCACCGACCGGATCGTAGCGCCGGCAATGATGAAGCCGAAGGTGTGGATGGGGTAGCTGGGGTTGGGCGCCAGCACCACATCGCCCGGTGCGATGATTGCGGTGGCGAGGCTCGAAAGCCCCTCTTTCGAGCCCATCGTCACCACAACTTCGGTATCGGGATCAAGATCGACACCAAAGCGGCGCGCGTAATATCCCGCTTGCGCGCGGCGCAGGCCAGGAATGCCCTTGGACTGGGAATAGCCATGCGCATCGGGCTTGGCCGCCACTTCGCACAGCTTGTCGATGACGTGCTTGGGCGGCGGCTGGTCGGGGTTGCCCATGCCGAGATCGATGATGTCCTGCCCCGCCAATCTTGCGGCATGGCGCATCGCGTTGACTTCCGCGATTACATACGGAGGCATACGCTTCATGCGATAAAACTGGTCATTCATCGTCTGTCATCACCCTGTCTTCAGCACATCTGATTGGAACGCCGCGCCTTCCCCCCTAGGCTATACCCGCGGATCGTGGGAAGGCGTTTTCGGTAATTGCGGCTTGGCCGCATGGGCGACACTGGTATGACAGTGGCGTAACAACGGGAAAGTTTGACGCGATGGCACAGGAAACCGACCTGATGGCAACAGCAGGCGAGGGGCTGAAAGGCTTCTTCGACATGCAGGGCGAGGCCATGCGCGATTTGATGGCCGGTAAAGGTTTCGATTCGCTGCCGATCAAGGGCATGGACGCCGTCGAGCTTTCCGAATGGGCTGCCACTGCCGCTCAGCTCCAGCAATTGTGGTTTGATTTCGCCACCCATCAGGCGCAGGCCGCTGCCGAAAAGGCCGCCAAGGGCACCAACATGCTGGACCCGGCGCACTGGTTGGTGATTTCGCAATCCATGCTGGGACAGATGCCCAAGGGAATGTTCGACGTTTCGGCAAAGATGGCGCAGGACCAGATGCAATTGTGGTCCGGTATGATGCAAAGCTTCACCGCAGGCACGACCGGCGGCAAGCTGGCCGAAACGCCCGATGCCGCTGATCTTCCGAAGAGCGACCGGCGCTTTGCCGACCCGGCGTGGCGCGAACACCCCGCCTTTCTGCTGCTGCACCAGACCTATCTGATGCTGGTCGACTATTTCCGGTCGAGCGTTCGACAGATGGACGGGCTCGACCGGGCCAAGCGCCAGCAACTCGATTTCGCGATAAGCGCGCTGGCCGAGGCGATGAGCCCGGACAATTTCCTCGCGCTTAATCCGGTCGTCATGAAGCGCACGATCGAAAGCCGCGGGGCGAACCTGGTGCGCGGGATGCAGCACCTGATCAACGACATGAAGCGCGGGCAGCTCACCCACACCGATCCCGATGCCTTCAAGCTGGGCGAAAACCTCGCCGCGACGCCGGGCAAGGTGGTGCACGAAACGCCGTTGTATCAGCTGATCCAGTACAGCCCTTCGACGAACGAAGTGCTGGAAGTGCCGTTGATCATCTTCCCGCCGTGGATCAACCGCTTCTACATCCTCGATCTGACGCCGAAGAAGAGCTTCATCAAATGGGCGGTCGATCAGGGGCTAACGGTGTTCGTGGTCAGCTGGAAGTCGGCTGACGAGAGCATGGCCGATGTGGTGTGGGATGATTACATCCGCGCCCAGATGGACGCGATCGATCATGTGCGCACGCGGCTCGACGTGCCGGCGGTGCATACGATCGGGTACTGCGTGGCCGGCACCACACTGGCGGCGACGCTGGCGATCCTGAGCCGCCGGGGTGAGGCCGACAAGGTGAAAAGCGCCACCTTCTTCACCGCTCAGGTCGATTTCGAGAAGAGCGGTGATCTGAAGAACTTCATCGATGATGGGCAGATGGAGATGATCGGGCAATTGTCGCCCAACGGCTATCTCGACGGGCGCTATCTGGCGGCGGCATTCAATGCCCTGCGCGGGCGCGACCTGATCTGGAATTATGTCGTCAACAATTACATGATGGGTGAGGATTACCCCGCTTTCGATCTGCTTCACTGGAACGGCGATGTCACCAACCTGCCCTCCAAATGGCACAACGCCTACCTGCGCGATCTGTACCGAGACAACAAGCTGGTGGTGCCCGATGCGATGGAAGCGGATGGGACGCCGATCGACCTGACCAAGGTTGCCACGCCCAGTTTCGTGCAGGCAGGGCGCGAGGATCACATCGCGCCGGCCGAAAGCGTTTGGCGCATCACGCGGCATTTCACCGGGCCGATGGAGTTCCTGCTGGCAGGGTCCGGCCATATCGCAGGCGTGGTCAATCCCCCTGCTGCGGGCAAGTACCAGTACTGGGTCGGCGACAGCGCCGCACCCTCGCTCAAGGCCTTTGTCAAAAGTGCCACCGAGCATCCGGGGAGCTGGTGGCCGCACTGGCTGGAATGGCTGCACAAGCAGTCCGACGCGCGCGTATCTGCAACCGGCAAGCGTGCGCCCGGTGGCAAGGGCGACCGCGTGATCGAGGATGCACCGGGACGTTATGTGAAGACGCGCTGACAGGGGTCTTGTTCACAAAGTACATCCGGGCCGGACTATCAACGATCTGAATCCACGCATATTCCTACACTTTTGTGCAGTGCACAAAAATACTTGACTTCGCATCCGCCTTCACTATTTTGTGCAGTGCAACATGAAGCGAGGTCATCATGTCCGAAACTGAAACCAATGCCGCCCCAATCAAGCCGCCGGTCTCCAAGATCGATGCGGCTGCCGAACAGGTGATCGCGCAAGCGGCTGTCAAGGTGATTGAAGCGTCAAAGTCAGATTCCGCTCCGGCTCAGACAATGACCCCTGCTTCAGAGGGTGTGAAGGCCGCTTCGGCTCCGAAGACGATCGTCGCAGCCACAACGGCCCCTGCCGCCAAAAAGACGGCCGTTGCCAAGCCAACTGTTGCCAAGCCCGCCAAGAAGGCGGCTGCCGCAAAGACCGCTGCGAAAAAGCCCGTTTCGGCCCGAAAGGCTGCAAAGCCTGTCGCCGCACCCAAGACCAATCCCGTCACCAAGCTGAAGGATACCATCATGGCCACCGCCAACAAGACCGACATCACCGCCACCACCAAGAACGTTATCGCCGACGTCCAGACCCGCGCCAAGACCGCCGCCGCCAAGGGCACTGAACTTGCGTCGGAAGCGACCGAGTTCACCAAGGCGAACGTCGAAGCTGTCGTCGAAAGCGGCAAGATCTTCTTCACCGGTGCGCAGGAACTGCTCAAGGACAACGTCGAAACCGGCAAGACCGTGCTCGAAACCGTCACCGAAGACGCCAAGAAGGTCGCCGCCGTCAAGTCGCCGACCGAACTGATGCAGCTTCAGAACGAAATCGTCCGTCGCAACTTCGACGCGATGGTTTCCTACGGCTCGAAGCGCACCGAAGCCTGGGTGAAGCTTTACAACGAAGCCTTCGCTCCGATCTCGAACCGCGTCAGCGTTGCCGCTGAAAAGATCAAGACGGCTGCCTAAGCAAAACGTTTCTGGACCGGGCCTCTCTCCTCTCTCTCCCAACCCGGTTCACGAAAGAGCGCTGAAAAGCGCGGGCCGAGCAAGCACCGCTTGCTCGGCCCTTTTTTGTTCCGGCGCAGCGTTTGCGACGCGCTTCACACAGACTGATAAGAGAATCGCATCAACCGCTTGCGATTACCGGCGCGGTTCCCATAATGAAGGTTCATGCCAATGCCGCCGCGCCCCTCTTTGCCCGCCCTCGTCGCGCCGCCCGTCCGGCTGACCGTCAGCGTTCACGCTGAGGACGACAAGGACAGCAAGGATGGCGATGGTCAGGGCCAGGTCGGCATCGCAACCAAGACCCGCGCCAAGCCGAAGAAGCCCAGCCAGTACAAAGTGCTGATGCTGAACGACGATTACACCCCGATGGAATTCGTGGTGCTCGTTCTCAAGCGGTTCTTCAGCATGGATCTGGAACAGGCCACCCGTGTGATGCTTCACGTCCATCAGCGCGGTGTCGGCGTGTGCGGGATTTTCACCTACGAAGTGGCCGAGACGAAGGTCAATCAGGTGATGGATTTCGCCCGCCAGAACCAGCACCCGCTGCAATGCACGCTGGAAAAGGCGTGACGCCGAAAGGCATCCGATGATGCGTCAACCGCATCATCCCGAGCCTGACCCCATCGCCCCCGGTCAGGAAAGCGTGTGGGATTATCCCCGCCCCGCCATTGCCGAGCCGACGGCACGGCATATTCGCATCATGCACCGCGATATCGTGATCGCGGACACGCACAGCGCGTGGCGCACGCTCGAAACCAGCCATCCGCCCACATACTACATCCCGCAGTCCGATATCGCGATGGCGCACCTGGCGCCCAATCCCACGCGGTCGATCTGCGAATGGAAAGGCCAGGCGGTCTATTGGGACGTGGTGATCGGCAAGGAAACCTTCGCAGCGGCCGCGTGGAGCTATCCCAAACCCACGCCCGCCTTTGCCGGGATCAAGGATCACATCGCCTTTTACGCGACGCCCTTCGATCATGTTCTGATCGACGGCGAACAGATCACACCCCAGCCCGGTGGGTTCTATGGCGGCTGGATCACATCGCGCGAAGCCGGCCCGTTCAAGGGCGTTGCGGGCAGCCGCTTCTGGTAAATCGCCCGCTATTGCGCGCGCCCTGCCGAATTGGGGGCATGACGCAGCGGCGCAAGGGCGCTATGGGCCAAGTGCAATCGTCGGAAAGCCCCACTTGTTCAACCTGATCCCCAGCATAGACCGCTATATCCTGCGGCTGGTCATTGTGCCGATGCTGGGCGTCTTCGCGCTGGCGGCGTCGTTGCTGACACTCGACAAGATGCTGCGCCTGTTCGATTTTGTTGCGGTCGAAGGCGGGCCGGTGGGCGTGGTGTTCAAGATGCTGGGCGCGCTGATCCCGGAATATGCCAGCCTCGCAATCCCGCTGGGCTTGCTGCTGGGCGTGCTGCTGGCGTTCCGCAAGCTGGCGACATCGTCCGAACTCGACACGATGCGCGCCGTGGGCCTGTCCTATAATCGGCTGCTGCGGATGCCCTATATCATCACGCTGGTGATGGTCGCGCTAAACATTGCGCTGGTGTTCTACATCCAGCCGATCAGCCGCTATTATTACGAGCAGATGGAGTACGATCTGCGCTCGGGCGCGCTGGGCGCTTCGATCAAGGTGGGCGAATTCACCACCATCGCGGATCGGATGGCGCTGCGGATCGAGGAGAGTGAGGATGACGGGCGCCGCCTGATCGGGATCTTCGCCCGTGTCGCCAATGCCAAGGGGCAGGTGTTGTCGATCTCCGCGCGCGAGGGCGCGTTCCTGTCCACCAGCGACAATCCCGATACGATCATTCTGCGGCTGACCGAAGGCACGATCATTCAGGACACCGGAATGCAGGGGGAAACCCCGCGCGTGCTCAGCTTCAGCCGCCACGATCTGCCGATTGATCTGCCCGCGATCGAGGCGTTTCGCAGCCGCGGTGATGCGACGCGGGAATACATCCTGCCCGAACTCCTCCGGATGGGCTGGAGCAACGACACCGCGCCGGATCAACGCGACGCAAGCGTCGCCAGCTTCAATTTCCGGCTGGTAGAGGTTTTGATGATGTTCCTGGTGCCGTTGCTGGCGGTGGCGCTGGCGATCCCGCCCAAGCGATCCACCAGCGCGCTTGGCGTGTTCATTTCCATTGTGATGGTGGTCGCCTACCACAAGGTCAACCAATACGGCGAGGACGTCGCCTCACTCGGCCTGCTCGATCCGATTGTCGCCTTCTGGGTGCCCTTCGTGCTGTTTGCGAGCCTGATCTTGTGGATGTATTACCGGGTCGCCTTCGTCCCCGGGGGACAAGCGATCGGCGCGTTGGAGGCGGTCTTTGCCAAGCTGTCGAAGGGGGTTGGCAGGCTGTTCGGGCGGCGGCGTCCGCGTGCTGCCGGTCCGGTGGCCGAAGCGGCCCCGGCAGAGTAACGGCGCCATGCAATTTGACTTTTTCCCGTCGCGCACGCTGACCGCGTACCTTGCCAAGATGTTCGTGGTGCGCATTCTTGCGGTGCTCGTCATGCTGGTGCTGGTGTTGGTGGCGCTCGATCTGTTGTCGGCGAGCGGCGACATTCTGGCCGTGCCGGGCAATGGGCAGGCCGAAATTCTCCAATATGCCGGTCTGAGACTGCCGCAGCTCGCTTCACGATTCCTGCCCTATTCGGTGTTGCTGGCCACGCTGATTACGCTCGTGACGCTGAACCAGAACAGCGAAGTCGTGGCGATGAAGGCGGCAGGCCTCAGCGCGCATCAGGTGCTTGCTCCGCTGCTGCTGACGGCAGCGGTGATTGCGGTGGGCAGCTTTGCTTTTAATGAAACCGTCGTCACCCGCGCCAATGGGACGCTGAAGGCATGGGAAGCTGCGGAATTCGGCCCCATCCCCCCGGCGACAAGCGGGGGCGTACGATCAAGCCTCTACCTCACCGATGGCGATAACATCCTGACTGCCGCGACGCTGACCGGCACGGGTGAGGATATCGAGCTGTTCGGCGTGACATGGTACGGGCGTGCGTCCGGTGGAATTATCCGCGAACAGGTGCGCAGCCCGCAAGCCACCTTCGCCGCGCCCGGCTGGACATTGGAAAGCCCGGTGCGGTTCGATGTCGCCGGCGCCGCCACCGAACGCCCCGCCACGCTGGTGGTGGGCGAAGGCCTGACGCCCGAAGATATCATGCTGCAATCCTTCGATCCCGACGCGCAAAGTTTCTGGGAGCTGAGCGACAGCATTGATGCCTACGCCGCCGCGGGCCGCAACACCGATGAAATGCGCGCGAAGTGGTGGCATCGCCTGTCCGGCCCCTTGTCTGCGCTGCTGATGCCTTTGCTCGGCTCGATCGCCGCCTTCGGGCTGGCCCGGTCGGGGCAATTGTTCGTGCGCGCGATCATCGGCATGGCGCTGGGCTTTGCCTATTTCGTGGTCGACAATGCCGCGCTGGCGATGGGCAGCTTTGGCGGCTACCCGCCGCTGCTGGCCGCCTGGGCGCCGTTTGTGCTGTTTTTGCTGCTCGGCGAAACGGTCCTGATCCGGACCGAGGAATGAAAGGCCACTGGACGCTCCGTCTCGCGCGCGCTGCCGATGCCGAGGCGATGCCGGGGATCGAACGCGCCGCAGCCATTGCCTTTGCAGGTGAGCCGGGGATCGATCCTCCACACACCCGTTCGGAGGCCGACTATGCCCGTCTGATCCGCAAGGGGCACAGCCTTGTGGCCCATGTCGGCGAGACGATGGCGGGCTTCCTGGTGGCACAGCCCTTCAGCCGCGAACTCCACATCTGGACGATGGACGTTGCCCCGGCCTTCCAGCGGCGCGGGATCGGCGCCGGGCTGGTGCGCGCCGCCATGATCGATGCGCGCAACACCGGGTTCAAGGCATTGACCCTGACGACCTTCCGCGATCTGGCATGGAATGCGCCGTTCTATGCCCGGCTCGGCTTCGATGAGGTCACCGCGCTAGACGCCCACCCGCGCCTTGCCGGGGAACTGGCGAACGAGGTGGACGACGGGCTGCCGGCGGACCGCCGCTGCGCGATGATCGGCTTTCTGGATTGAGGCGCGCAGCGTCAGGCGCGTCGCCCCATCGTGCTGCGCGCGATCCGTCCCACCAGCACCAACAGCCCGGGATGGTTGGCGCCTTCATAGGTTGACTCGGTGCCCAGCTCCCCCGCCAGACGGCGATGGGCTTCGGGCAAGTCATGATAGGGCATCGACGGCATCAGGTGATGCAGTGCGTGATAACGCAAACCCACCGGCGCCCAGATTTCGGCCACCAGCCCAGGCGGTGGCACATTCACGCTGTCGAGGAACTGCGCGGTCACAGTCATCGCCTCGCCCTCGTTCTCCCACAGGTGGGCGACCAGCGTGCGCAGTTGGTTGAGCAGCGCGGTGAGCGACAGGATCGACAAGGCGATGGCGAGCGGCTTCCAGCCGATCACGAAGGTGCTGGCAATCAGCGCCACAGCCCACAGGCTCGCCCCCGCCTGCTGCCACCGCACACGGCCCACAAAGTCACCCTCGGGCGCCTTGCGGCGGAACACCGGGTTGATCGACAGGGCAGAGAACCGCTCCCATGTAAAAGTCCGCACCGCCGGTATCACCAGACCCAGCGGATAGAGCACCCCAAACCGCACCAGCAGCGCCACCGGTGCGAGCAGCGCGACAGCCACAAACAGCGGCAGGCTCCACGGCTTCATCAGCGCGAGTGGCAGGTATTCGGGGTCTTCCACGGTGCCGTACTGGGTACGCTTGTGGTGGATGGTGTGGACGCCTTCATACATGAAGCTGGGCGTCAGCAGCGGAATGCCGACCAGCAGGTTCCAGCCCGTCCGGAAGCCCGGCAGGGCGTCACGGTGAATGTGGGTCAGTTCGTGAATGAACATCAGCGCGCGGTACATCGCCAGCGCCGCAATCAGGCCAGCGGTGACCTGCACGGCAAGGTTGGCGGAAAGGATTGCGGTCGCAATGCCGGCATAGCCGACACCGGCCGAAACCAGCATATCGGTCCAGTAGATCGCAGGCTTCGCCTCACCCAGCCCTTTGGTTAGGTCGCGCGCGACCCGCAGCATCGCCTTGTCGTCCGCGGCCATGAACTGGGCGCGGGTCGCCCGGATAGGCGGTGCCGCTTGCGTGCGAGCAGGGTCGATGGTTTGATGCAATGTCATAATGGGCACTTCCTGACGCTCGCTCTACTGCAATTCAGAGACCGAGCCAAACGCGGGTTGTTGGTGACAGTGATCGATAGCCTTGCGTCAATGGCTCCGGCGCGACACAGACACCTTGATTGAAAGCAAATACGAGGATGGCCCCGTGACGGATGTGGCAAACCGCAAGGCAGAGATAGAGATCGCACCCGTCACCGACAAGCGCGGGCGGGCCGCATTCGTCGATCTGGGTCGGGCGTTTTCGGACCGGCTGGAAAATTTCGTCCCCCAGATCCGGTCCGAACAGATCGAACTGGTCGATCCGGCAAAGAATCCCTTTTTCGGCCACGCGCGGGTGCAACTGTTCATCGCCAAGCGCGGCGACACGCCCGTTGGGCGGATTTCAGCGCATATCGACGAACTCGCGCTCGCCATGCCGCCAGAGCAGGGCTTTGGCCCCGGCACCGGCTTTTTCGGCTATTTCGATGCCGAGGATGAAACCGTGGCCCACGCGTTGCTGTCTGCGGCAGAAGCATGGCTGGCAGGCGAGGGGATGACGCGTGTGCTGGGCCCGATCTCGCTGTCGATCTGGGAAGAACCCGGCCTGCTGGTGCGTGGGCAAAGCCACCCGCCGATGCTGCTGATGGGGCACCACCCGGCGCATTATGCGGGCTGGATCGAAGCGGCAGGCTTCACCCGCGCCAAGACGCTCTACACCTATGATCTCGATATCACCCAGGGCTTCGGCCCCTTGGTGGACCGGCTGGTGCAGGCCGGCCAGCGCAACCCGCGGATCCATCTGCGCCGGGTCGACAAAAGCCGCTGGGACGAGGAAGTCACCACCATTCTGGCGATCCTCAACGATGCGTGGTCGGACAATTGGGGCTTCGTCCCCTTCACCCCGGCGGAGGTCGCCTACGCGGGCAAAAAGCTGCGCGCGATCATTCACGAGGAACTGAACGTCATCGTCGAGGTGGATGGACGGCCCGTCGCTTTCATGCTGACCTGGCCCGACGTGAATGATGCGCTGGCGAAAATCAAAGGCAAGCTGTTCCCGTTCGGGTGGCTGCATATGCTGCGCTGGCTGCGCCACCCCAAGGGCGCCGGGATGCGCGTGCCGCTGATGGGGGTGCTCAAGGAGCTTCACAACACCCGTCTTGCCGGGCAGCTCGCTTTCATGATGATCGAAGCGATCCGGGTGGAGGCGATCGGCAAGTTCGAATCGACCCGCGGCGAGCTGGGCTGGGTGCTGGACGATAACCAGGGCATGCTGGCGATCGCCGACACGATCAAAAGCAAGGTCAACCGCGAATATGCGATTTACGAAAGGATGCTGGGTTGATCGTGGCCACTGGTTGATGGCGCCTTGCGTGCAATCCCTTGAAAAAAAGGCCTCCGCTCGAAATTGAGCGAAGGCCTTTCGGGATCGTGCCACCAGCCGCTTGGACGGGAGGGGGGTCTCGGCGGTGACAAAGGGATAATGATCGTCGCAAATCCCGGTTCCCAGCCTTTCGTGAAATAATTTTGGACGTAACGGAAACCTGAATTATTTCACAAAATATCAGGTGTTTGCCAGATAAGCGCGACGGCTGTGCGTGGAACCGCTATGACCGCAAATCGGTTGTGTCCCCACGCCCAGCGAAAGGTGCCTCATGTCTCTCGGAAGCCAGATTGCAGCCAGCCTGCCCTTCCTGCGCCGCTATGCCCGCGCGCTGACCGGATCGCAGACCAGCGGCGACGCTTTCGTGCGTGAAATGCTCGAAGCGGTGCTTGCCGACGAAAGCCTGATGGCGAGCGTCGCGGGCGGGCGTGTTCCGCTGTATCGCGCCTTCAGCAAGATCTGGGCGAGCGCATCGGGACCGGCGGCAAGCGGCACGGCAGCGAGCGACATCGCCAGTGAACACGAAGCCGGTGCGCAGGCACGGTTGGGGGCTATCACGCCGCCCACACGTCAGGCCTTGCTGCTCACGACGCTTGAAGACTTCACCACAGCCGAAGCCGCCACAATCCTTGACCGGACTCCCGAACAGATCGACCAGATGGTCGCCGACGCCATTGCCGGGATCGAGCGCGAGCAGACCACGTCGGTTCTGATCATCGAGGACGAACCGTTGATCGCAATGCAGCTCGAAGATCTGGTCACCAGTATCGGCCACAGCGTAAGCGGCACCGCCGCCACCCGCACCCAAGCCCGTGACGCCGTGACAAACGCCATGCCCGGGCTGGTGCTGGCGGACATCCAGCTTGCCGATGGTTCATCCGGCCTTGATGCCGTGGACGATATTCTCAGCGTTGGCGCGATGCCGGTGATCTTCATCACCGCCTATCCCGAGCGGTTGCTGACCGGCGACCGGCCCGAGCCGACCTATCTCGTCACCAAACCGTTTCAGGAAGCGACCGTGCGGGCAGCCATCAGCCAGGCGCTGTTCTTCGGATCGACACGGCCCCTGTAAAACAGCCCGGAAACTCCGCCTACTTTTCGCGGATGCGGAAGTCGGCGAGGCGGCGCACAGGCACACGCAATACGCAGCGCACGCCTTCCGGTGCGAAATCCAGCGTGACCGGCTGACGCAGTTCGTGCGCGACGATCTTCTCGATGAGTTCCGTGCCAAAGCCACGGCGGCGCTGACCCGCGACGGGCGGACCACCGGTTTCCTGCCATTCCACCTCGGCCCAGGGCGCAGGAGCACCATCATCGTCTCGGCGGTGCCAGCGGACCGTCACCTGCCCGCCCGCCACACTGAGCGCGCCGTATTTGGCAGCATTGGTCGCAAGTTCGTGAACCGCCAGACCAAAGGACAGCGCATCATTGGGCGCCAGTTCCAGAGCCGGCCCATCGAGCAGGATCGTATCATCGATGGCAGAACGGAAAGCCTGCACTTCCGCCTCGATCACGGCGCGGATCGGGGTGGTGCCCCAGTCGGTCACGGTGAGCAGGTCATGCGTGGCCGACAGCGCCCGGATGCGGCCTTCCAGACTATCGGCAAATTCGTCCAGCCCGGTTGCGCGGCGGCGGGTGAGCGACAGGATCGACAGCACGTTGGCCAGCGTATTCTTGACCCGGTGATTGAGCTCGCGGGTCAGCGAATTGCGGATCGAATGCTGTTCCTCGAACAATGCGAGCCGTGCCTGATCCTCAAACGCCTGCTGGGTCAGGAGCCGCGACAACAGCATCAGCAGGCTCGCGAGCGCCAGCCCGAACACTAAAGTCACCATCGATAACAAGGACAGCACCTGATGATCCACATGGTCGATCACCAGCATCAGCTTGCGATCCGCAATCGTCACCTGCTGTTCAACCGTCTCGGTAGCCGAGCCGCCCACCGATTGTGCGACCAGCAAGTGCCCCGTACTGGCCTCGCCATCATAAAGCCGCACGCCAAAGCGGCCCTCGCCCTGCCGGTCAATCGCCGCTTCCAGGAATTCGCGGGCCCGGAACGGCGTGTAGACAAAGCCTGCCAGCCGCCCTTCGCCCGGCGCCCCTTTGCGAAACACCGGCATGTAAATCGCAAAGGCAGGTGCGGTGCCGCTGGTTTCCTGCACCAGCACAATCCGGCCGGAGGCGGCAGGGCGCAAGGTCAGTTCGCCCTCGGCCATGGCGGCAGCGCGCGCAGGATCGGAATACATGTCATACCCCAGCGCGCGGCGATTATGGGGCGCCGCAGGGGCAAACATTGCCACCGGCGCGACCCGTCCGGTGCTGCTGGCAGGCCGGGGGAAGATATCGGGATAGGCGGGCTGCGTTCGCCGCGCCTCAACCAGAAAGGCGGGCAGATCGCCCGCTTCCAGTACCGGAATCCAGCCGATCCCTTCCGCGCCCGAATATTCGGTGTTCAGTTTCAGCGCCCGGACAAAGCTGTCAAAGGTTGCGGGGCTGACATTGTCCATGCTGGAAAACAGCGCCGCGCCCGCTCTGAGATAAGATGTAAAGCCGCTGCTGCTGCGATCGAGCGCGGCAGCGACCCCTTGCGCGTATTCGCGCATCATGGCGCGTTCGCGGGCGCGGGCGTTGCTTTCGATGGCAAACACGCTCAGCGCCGTGACGGCGGCCAGCGCCAGGAAGATCGCCAATGGGATCGCGCGCGGAAACAGCACCAGCCAGCGCCGTGCGCCTCCTGCCGAGGCCGGAGGCGGCGCGGTTGCGGTATCAAGGTCAGATCGATGAGCGAGCGGGTCGATAGGTCGAAGTCCTGTCAGGATCATGGCGCAAGGCAAAACACCCATGCCGATCCGGAACCAAACTGGTAGCGCATCGTTCCCCATCCGTCCAAACCCGGACCAGACTTGTAACGTGCCAAGGCACCAGCCAGCGTGCTATGGTACGGTTACGAAGCGGCAAGACCGGTCCCGTCGGGGGGCCGGAACCGCGCGATCAGGAACACGCGGCAATATCATGGCCTCAAATCACAGACAGGGCGGCAGCAATGGCGGGGGCAATGAAGGCTCCCAACGCCGCGCACCCGAATGGGCCGATGGGCTGAAACAACTGTACGATTCCGTGGTCGAAGAGGCGCTTCCCGACAATTTCAGGGATCTGCTCGACCGGCTGGACGCGCTTGACGATGGTGGTCCCCCTCCCGGCAGCAATGATAATGGCCAACGCACTGCGGGTGACCGCACGTGAGTGAAGCGGATAGTCCGGGCGCAAAGCTGTCGGCGATCGACAAGGCGAGTTTCAAGCGGGAGCTCACACAGGTGGTCCCCCACTTGCGCGCTTTTGCGCGCGGGCTGTGTGGACGGCCCGACCTGGCCGATGACCTGGTGCAGGAAACCATGCTCAAGGCCTGGGCCGCGCAAGACCGGTTTGAACCGGGCACTTCGATGCGCGCCTGGACTTTCGTGATCCTGCGCAATGCCTACCTGACCGACATGCGCCGCAACCGCTTTCGCGGCGAGTATGATGAAGGCGTGGCGGAACGCATTCTGACGGCGCCTGCCGGGCAGGAGGAGCCGATCCACCTGTCCGATCTTCACCGCGCGTTGCTCACTCTGCCCGCCGAACGGCGTGAGGCATTGCTGCTGGTGGGCGCGGGCGGGTTTTCCTACGAGGAAGCCGCGCAAATCTGTGGTTGCGCCGTCGGCACGATCAAAAGCCGTGTGGGCCGAGCCCGTGCGGCGCTGACCGAGATGCTCGCCAATGGCAACATCCCGCGCCGATCAAGCGATGACGACATTGCCCACCGCGCGATCCTTGAAGAGCTGGACACCGTGGCCGCAGGCAACGGGATCAGTTCGCAACGCTGAGAAAAAAACCGCGCCAACTGGCCGTGATTTCCGGGCAGCAAAAAGGCCCGCCTGCATCACAGCAGGCGGGCCTTCTTGTAATCTCAAACCTACGAAAACTTACGCGTAGGTCCACACCGTGCCGCGCGCGAGGTTTTCGCTGGCGAAGGCCCAGTTGAGCTTGTTTTCAACCACGGCGTCCAGATAGGCAGGCCGCTTGTTCTGGTGATCGAGGTAATAGGCGTGTTCCCACACGTCGAGCACCATCAGCGGGTTCATATCGCCATCGGCCAGCGTGTCGGCATCGTGGCTTTCCTCGATCGACAGCTTGCCGCCCTTTTCCACGAGCCAGACCCAGCCCGATGCGAAGTGGCCCGCACCGCGGTCCTTCAGCTTCTGCTTCAATTCGTCCACCGAACCGAAGGCATCGTTGATCTTCGCCAGCAGGTCGTCAGAGGGCGCGGTGGTCGAAGGCGCCATCGAATGCCAGTAGAACCCATGGTTCCATGTCTGCGCGGCATTGTTGAACAGGCCCTGATTGCTGCCGCGTGCAGCAGCGATGATTGCTTCAAGCGACGCGTCGGCGTGATCGGTGCCTTCAATCGCGGCGTTGGTCTTGTCGACATAGGCCTGGTGGTGCTTGCCGTGGTGATACGACAGCGTCTCGGCCGAAACTGCGGGATCGAGCGCGTCGGCGGGATAGGGAAGCGGGGAAAGGTTGAAAGCCATGGTGTCCTCCAAAGGCGTGGGTGAAATCGTGTGATCTTGTAGAGGTAACGCAGATGCCGCCGATTTGTTCACGCTTCAAGACGTGGCGTCTTCCAATCTTGCTGTGCGGTCGACGGCACTGGTCACTGCGACGTTCATGGTGACATTTCCCAGCGTGCGCATCAGATCGGGCAGCATCTCGACGGCCACCAGCAGCGCCAGCGGTTCAACCGGGACGCCCATCGCCAGTGCAATCGGCCCGATCGAGACGACGAAGCTGATCGAGCCGGGCAGGCTCACCGCCGAAAGACTGATGACGCTGGCAATCAGGATACCGGCAATCGCCACGCTGACCGGCACATCCACGCCCGCCAGAACGGCGATATAATAGACCACGGCCAGATTCATCGCCGCGCTGGTCGCCCGGAAAATCACGACGGCCAGCGGCAACACGAACTCGGCGGTCGATGGCTTCAGCCCGAGCCGCCCCGCGCTGTCGAGCATTGCAGGAAGGCTGGCGAGCGAGCTTTGCGTGGACAGCGCCACCGCCTGCGCGGGCAGCACCGCCCCGGCAAAGCGCAGCAGGCCGGTGCGCCCCAGCGTCGCTGCCACAACATAGGCGAGCGCGAGGATGAAGGTGCCCATCGCCGTCACCGTCAGCACATAATGCCCCAGCGCGGCAAAGGCCCCGCCCCCGCTCTGCACGCCAACCCCGTAAGCCAGCGCGAACACGCCAACTGGTGCGACCGCCAGCACCCAGCCGATGATCAACAGCATCGCATTGCCCAGCGCGTGAAAGAAGCCCAGCAACCGTTCGCTCTGGTCGCCCGGAAGGCGGGTGATCGCCACGGCGAACATCACGAAGAACAGCGTCAGCGGCAGCATCGCGGTTTCGGCCGCAGCAGCGACGATGTTGGGCGAAACCAGCGAAGCCATGAAATCGAGCACACCCGGCACTTCGCCCACGGTATCCGGGGTCTGAGCCAGAAACGCGCTCGCGCCCGGCGGCACCGGAAAGGCGGTCAGAAGCGCGGGCATCGCAACCGAGGCGAAGGCCGCCCCGGCCAACTGCACCGCAACCATGATCAGCAGCATCCGCCGCGCCACCGTGCCGACGCGGGCCGCCAGGATCATCTGCACCAGCCCCAGCACCAGCAGCGCCGCGACCAGCGGGATGATCGTCATCTGCAAGGCGCGCAGCCACAACCCGCCAATCAGTCCGGCGATGTCAGTGACAGCCGAAGGCGCCCCTGCCGCAGCCCCCACGATGCCTGCCAGCAGGCCGCCGACCAGCGCGGCAAAAGTCAACGCCACCGGCAGGCGGATCGACACCAGCGCAAACTTGCCCTGTCCGGCGGAATCGGCGCCGGACGTCGTATCTTCACTTTCCTGCAACGGCCTATCCTTAAACGGGCCCCGCGCCCTTGGCATTGGTCGATAACCGCGCCAGAAGCGCGAGACAACACTGCGCCACGGCGCGCGCGGCAACAATGCCAATACAACGGGACAGAAAATCCATGGCACGCAAGCTGTTCGGCACGGACGGGATCAGGGGCCGCACCAATGCCGGCGTGATGACCGCGGCGACTGCGATGAAGGTCGGGCAGGCAGCCGGACGCCACTTCGTGCGCGGCGGGCACCGGCACCGGGTGGTGATCGGCAAGGATACCCGTCTGTCGGGCTACATGATGGAAAGCGCGCTGGTGGCGGGCTTCACCAGCGTCGGGATCGACGTGATCATGACCGGCCCCCTCCCCACCCCCGCCATTGCGCTCCTCACCCGCGAGATGCGCGCGGACCTTGGCGTGATGATCTCGGCCAGCCACAACCTGTTCGCCGACAACGGCATCAAGCTGTTCGGCCCCGATGGCTTCAAACTCTCGGACGAGGCCGAGGGCGAGATCGAGCGTCTGATGGAAACCGACATCCCTCTGGTGCCCGCCGAACGTATCGGCCGCGCGCGCCGGATCGAGGATGCGCGCGGCCGCTATATCCACGCGGTCAAGCAATCGGTGGCTTCCGAGATCCGCTTCGATGGCCTCAAGGTGGTGGTCGATTGCGCCAATGGCGCGGCCTATCAGGTCGCTCCTTCGGCCATCTGGGAGTTGGGCGCAGATGTGGTCGCGCTGGGCGTTTCGCCCAATGGCATCAACATCAATGATGGCGTAGGTTCCACCGCGATTGCCGCCTTGCAGGCCAAGGTGGTCGAAGAAGGCGCGGATATCGGCATCGCGCTGGACGGCGATGCCGACCGGCTGATCGTGGTCGATGAAAAGGGCCGCGCGGTGGATGGCGATCAGATCATGGCGCTGATTGCCGGACGGATGCAGGATCGCGGATCCCTGCGCGGCGGCGGGATCGTGGCGACAGTAATGAGCAATCTCGGCCTTGAACGCTATCTGGCCGGCATCGGCCTTGATCTGGTGCGCGCCAAGGTGGGCGATCGCTATGTGCTCGAAGCGATGAAGGCGGGCGGATATAATGTCGGCGGCGAACAATCGGGCCACATGATCATGCTCGACTATGGCACCACCGGCGACGGCACCGTGGCGGCGCTGCGCGTGCTGGCGAGCCTGGTGCGATCGGGCAAGCCGGCCAGCGAACTGCTGCACGTGTTCGACCCGGTGCCGCAACTGCTCAAGAACGTGCGCTACGAAGGCGGAAAGCCGCTTGATAACGCAAACGTGCAGGCTGTGATCGCCGAGGCCGAGGCCGCGCTGGCGGGCAAGGGGCGGCTGGTGATCCGGCCCTCCGGCACCGAACCCGTCATCCGCGTGATGGCGGAGGGCGACGATCAGGGGCAGGTCGAACAGGTGGTCGATGCCATCTGCGAAGCGGTTCACGCGGCGGTTTAGGCCTGCGCGGCAATCGTCGGGTTGAAGGCGCGCTGTTCCATGGCAGCCAAATATAATGCGAAGGCATAGAAGCGGGATGAACGCGGGCGCTTTTGTCCGCGGCAACGCTGCGCTATAGGCGCGTGATGCTCGAAATGCGCCCCGATTGCGAACTGTGCGGCGTCGGCCTTCCCGCCGACGCGCCGGGCGCGTTCATCTGCTCGATGGAATGCACCTACTGCGCTGAATGTGCCGAAGATCTCGACGACCGCTGCCGTTCTTGTGGCGGCGAATTGATGGATCGCCCGACCCGCGCACGGGCGCTCCACGCGAAATACCCCCCCTCGACCGAGCGCAAGCACAAGGGATAGGCCAAAGCGCCAGCGTCTGCCGTGGGGGCGTTTGGGAAAAAAACGGCGCGTCGGGAAGCACCCCCGAAACGGCCATGAATGTCTCTCCCCTAGTCGCAGTGAGAGGGGGCAGGGCCATCGGGCGATTGCTCTATCGCTCGACCACCTGACCCGACATCGGCGCGAGTTTCGCCAGCAAGCGGTTTTGCGCGGCAAACGGCACATCGGCCTCGCACATCGCGGCTTGCAGGTTTTCGACCAGCGCGTTCATGTCCGCCTTGGTGACGCCCATTTCGGCATGGGCGGTGCGCATGTCGCGGCCCGAATAATCGCAGCCTGCGCCGATGAGATAGCAGAACTGTTCGCCCAGCGTGCGCTTCAACCGGACCATGTCATGCGCGGCGAAGATCGCGGCGATGCGCGGGTCGGCTTCCGATAGTTCCACCGTGCGCGCGGCAATCCGGACGATGCCGTCGCGCCCGCCGAAATCGCGCACCAGGCGGGCGCTGTCATAGGGCGTGGCCCCGGCATTGGCGTTGGATTGTTCGTAAGGGTCGACCGGAAGCTCGCCGGTTACGGGATCGCGTTCCTTGGTCTCGACACCGAACTCCGCGTCCCAGTCCACGCCCTCGGCAGGCGCCTGCTGGAGCAGCATGAGGGCGGCAGCGGCGGCGGCGGTGGTCAGCAGCATGGCAGTGGCTCCGGTAGGGATCTTAGAACGCGACCTGCGCGGACAGGAAGCCGCCGCGCTGGTCAGAGAAGGTGGCGATCGAGCCGAGATCGGCATAGGCGGCCGTCAGGGTCAGGCTATCGGTCAAGGCATAGGCGGCAAACAGATCCAGCCAGTCATCCTCCCCCAGCCCGAGATTGTCGGGCTTTGAGCGATATTCGGCCCCCACCACCGCACGGCGGGACAATTGGTAGCCCAGCGATCCTTCGAATTGCAGCTTGTACCCCGCGCCCGCCGCCGATCCGAAGCCCAGCAGGCCAATCTGGTTGGCTTCGGTGTAGCGCAGTGTGGCATTGGCCAGAACGCTGCGCGCCAGAAACAGCTTGGTCGCGCTGACGGTAATATCGGTGCCTGCGTCATCGGCAGCGCCCAGCGCGCGCACCAGCCCGCCATCGCCGCTTTGCTTGTGTTCGACCCCCACCGCGATCTGCGGCAACCAGGTTGCGCCGTAGATCAGATCGCCCGCTACCCTGACCTTCGCGCCGAAGGTGTTCATGTTGAAGGTGTAACCCTGCCCGATCCCCAGCGCGGCGCCGGCATCGCGGGTATCGAAATCGGCGCGGGCAAAGCTGAGCTCCAGCCGGTCGCCAAAACCGATCGCCGCGCCATAGGAACGCCAGCCAAAGTCCGGCAGTTCGACCGCCGAGCCATGCGCCGACACCCCGATCCCGCCCGGCATCTGCCGCCCCGCGATGGTCGCCCAGCGCGCAATCCCGCCGCCCGAAGACCCTTCGACCGTGGAAATTCCGTTGGTGAGCAGTAACTTATCGGCCCGGATCGGGCGGCCTGTGCCTGTGCTTACGCCCTCATCCTCGCCCAGCGCGTTGATTGTGCCCAGGGGCGCGGTCGCGCGCGCCGTAATCGTTGGCGTCGCCACAACGGGAGCGGGTGCCGGATCGAAGGCTTCGAGCACGGGCGCATAGGCAATGCGCGGTGGCTCGCCGGGAGGAAGGGCGGCGGTGATTGCTGCGGTTTGGGTGAAGGCGAGAAAGGCGTGCGTCAGGGTCATGTCGAGTCCCCTAGGTCGATAAGGTAAACGTCGGCTAAAGGATGGTGCGAGAGAATCTTAACGTCTGGCACGTAATAGCCCTGACCTGACATGCCCCGTTTCCAAATCTCCCACCGTCTGTCCGCCCTCGGCCTCGTCGTTCTGGCGGCGATCCCCGGCACTGTGTTCGTCGCCTCGGCTGCCGGCCCTGCAAGCCTGCGGGTGCAGATTGTCGATGAGGCTGGCTTGCCCGTGCGCGATGCGGTGGTCGAACTGCACAGCGCGAAAGCCGCAGCCGGCCCGATCCGCTTCCCGTGGAAAATGGGCATGGCGCAGAGGGACCAGCAATTTACCCCCGGCACGCTGATTGTGGCCAAGGGCAGCACCGTGGCCTTCCCGAATCTCGATCAGGTGCGCCATTCGATATACAGCTTTTCAAAGCCCGCCCGGTTCGAGATCGAACTGTATGGCCGTGATCAGACCCGCACACAGACTTTTGCCATTGCCGGCAGCGTAAAGCTGGGCTGCAAGATCCACGATCAAATGCGCGGCTATATTCGCGTCACTGATACGCCCTATGCGGCGAAAACCGATCACAACGGCTATGCCACCGTGTCCGGCATGGCGAGCGGCGCGGCCAGCGTGACGGTGTGGCACCCGCAACTGCGCGCGCCTGGCAACGAAAGCCGGTCCGCCCTCACAATCCAAGGCGGCGCGCAAACACAAAAATACAGGATCGCCGTGAAATGAGTCTGGTGAGGATGCTGGGCACCCCTGCGAAAGGCGCGTTTGCGCGGCTGGCGCGGCTGCGGTTCGGTGCGCTCAGCACGCGGATCGCATTGCTGTATGCCGGGCTGTTCGCGCTCGTGCTGGGGCTGGTCGTCACGCTTGCAGTGGGGGCTTTCGCCCGGTTCGGCGAAGAAAGCGCATCGCGCGATCTGGCCGCCAATGCCCGCGTGTTCGATGAAATCCTCGCCGCGCAGGCGCGCCAGATGGGCGATCAGGCCGATGTCATGGCCCGCGATTTCGGCTTCCGCGAAGCGGTGGCGACGGACGACGTGCCGACGATCAACAGCACGCTGGAAAGTCTGGAAGGCCGCGTGGGCAGCGACATGGTGTTCGTGCTGACGCTGGAAGGCGATGTCCTGACCGCCGGCGCAACCGGCGTGCCAGCGCCCGAAACGCTGTGGCAACGGCTCGACGAAGGCGCCAAGCGCGGCATCATCCGGTCGGACAAGGGGTTTGCCCTTGCCGCAGCCACACCGATCGAAGCGCCCGATCTGATCGGGTGGCTGGTGATTGCCCAGCCGCTTGACCGGGCAACGCTTGACCGGCTGGTCGAACTGGCCCCGATTGCGCTTGATGCCACGATGGTCGATGGCGCGCGCCAGCCGGCCTGGCTGCGCGATGCGGGGGCGGATACCGTGTTCGAGCGCGATCAGGGGGGGCGACACCTCTACCACGTCTCCGATCTGCCCGTCTTGCAGGACGGGATCGCACCGCGGCTGGTGCTCAGCCATGCCCTAACCAAATCCATGGCGGCCCATGCCAACCTGCGATGGTGGCTGGGGATCCTTGCCTGCGGCGGGATCATGCTGGTTCTGGGGCTTGGCTTCAAAGTCGCGCGTAGTGTCACAGAGCCGCTCCAGCAGCTCGACGAGGCGACGCGCTTGATCGGTGAAGGCCGGCAGGTCAATCTCAACATCGGCACCGATGACGAAATCGGAAGGCTGGCGCAAAGCTTCAACCGGATGGTGGCTGCGATCGAGGAACGCGAACGCCAGATCGTCCACGTGGGCTTGCACGATGGCCTCACCGGACTGCCCAACCGCAAGCTGTTTACCGAACAGCTCGCCAACACCCTCGCGCGCCGCCGCAAGGATGAACAGGTGGTGGTCGCCTATGTCGATCTCGATGATTTCAAGATGGTCAACGACACACTGGGCCACCCGGCGGGCGATGCGTTGCTGCGGATGGTGGCAGAACATCTCAAGGAAGACCTGCCCGATGCGATGATCGCGCGGCTGGGGGGCGATGAATTTGCGGTGCTGTTCGCCGGAATCGATCCCGGCCAGAACCTCGCGTCCATCGCCGACAACCTGCAACGCAGCTTTGATCGCCCGTTGCGGATCAATGGCCAGGCCGCCAGTTGCGGGGCAAGCATCGGCATCGCTGTCGCGCCCACCGATGGCAAGGACGGCAACACCCTGATGAAGAACGCCGACCTGGCGCTTTACCGGGCCAAGCACGAAGGCAAGTCCACCTACCACTTCTTTGAACCGTCGCTGGATGAAGCGGCCCGCTGTCGCCGGCAGATGGAACTGGACCTGCGCGCCGCGATCAAGGAGGGCGGATTTGAGCTCAACTTCCAGCCCCTTTACAGTCTGGCCGAACGGCGTCTGACCGGGTTCGAGGCGTTGATCCGCTGGAACCATCCGACGCGCGGCCGCATCAGTCCGGCCGAATTCATCCCGCTGGCGGAGGAAACCGGTCTCATCATTCCCATCGGCGAATGGGTGCTGCGCGAGGCCTGCCACCACGCGGGCACCTGGCCGGACGATGTCTCGGTCGCGGTCAATGTCTCGCCCAAGCAGTTTGCTGCAACAGGCATCGCCAGCACGGTGTTGTCCGCGCTGTCCGCCAGCGGCCTGCCACCACGGCGGCTGGAACTCGAAATTACCGAAAGCGTGTTCATCGCCGATGTCGACATGACGATGGCGACGCTCCACAGCCTGCGCAATATCGGGGTGCGCATCGCGCTCGACGATTTCGGGACGGGCTATTCGTCGCTCAGCTATCTGCGCTCCTTCCCGTTCGACAAGGTCAAGATCGACAAGAGCTTTGTCGAGGATCTGGGAACCAGCAAAAATGGCCACGCGATGATCCGCGCGATCACGACGCTGGCCAATGCGCTGGGCATGGAAACGCTGGCCGAAGGGGTGGAAGACATCGCCCAGTTCGAAGTGCTCGAACGCGAAGGTTGTCAGAACATTCAGGGCTATCTATTTTCCAGACCCGTTGCGGCCGATGCCGTGGCCGGCTTGCTGCGCGATGGCGCGGGATACGAGCGCAAACTGCGGGCCTGAAACACGGCGCGGGTGCAAATTGCGTGACCGGCGCGCTGGCGGCTTGCTATGGCGCTGGCCATGAACATCCCCACACCGCCCCGCATTCTCAGCATCGCCGGCTCCGATTCTTCCGGGGGCGCCGGGATTCAGGCCGATATCAAGACCATCGCCATGCTGGGTGGCTATGCCATGACCGCGATCACCGCGATCACGGCGCAAAATACGCTGGGCGTGCAGGGGATCGCGCCAATCGCGCCAGAGATGGTGGCCCGGCAGATCCAATCATGCCTCAGCGATATCGGGGTCGATGCCATCAAGATCGGGATGCTGCACGATGCCGCGGTCATTGCCGCCGTGGGCGAGGCGCTGGAGGGTGTCACCGCGCCGATTGTGCTCGATCCGGTGATGATCGCGACCAGCGGCGCCGCGCTGATTGCACCCGATGCCATCGCCGCGATGCGCGATCACCTGTTCCCGCGCGCGGCGCTGATCACCCCCAACCTGCCGGAACTCGTCACGCTGGCGGGCCGTCCGCTTGCAGGAACCCAGGACATCGCTGCCGCCGCATCCGAGATTGCCGCAGCGACCGGCGCGGCTGTGCTGGCCAAGGGCGGGCATGGCGAAGGGGATCGTATCGTCGACGTGTTGTTCCTGCCTGCCCAAGACGCTCAGGGAGAACGCGCCGTCGCCTTCGATCACGCCCGGATCGAAACGCTCCACACCCACGGCACCGGCTGCACGCTGTCATCGGCGATCGCGACCTTGCTCGGTCACGGCCAACCGCTTGAGCATGCGGTCCGTCTGGGGCGGCAGTTCGTGATCCGTGCGATTGAACACGCTCCCGGCTTTGGCGCCGGTCATGGCCCCTTGGGCCATCAGGCCGTACGCGGTCTGGCCTAGTCGGTGATTTCGTAGAAAGCGGCGATGCAGGCCCACGCCTCCTCGGCGGTTTCACACCATTGGAACAGGTCGAGATCGGCCTTGGAGATGGTGCCTTCCTCGGCCAGCGCCTCGAAATCGATCACGCGGGTCCAGAAATCCTTGCCGAACAGGATGATCGGGATCGGCTTCATCTTGCCGGTCTGGATCAGCGTGATCAGCTCGAAGAACTCGTCGAATGTCCCAAAGCCGCCGGGGAAAACCGCCACCGCGCGGGCGCGCAGCAGAAAGTGCATCTTGCGCAGCGCGAAATAATGGAACTGGAAGCTGAGGTAGGGCGTCACATAGGGATTGGGCGCCTGTTCGTGCGGCAGCACGATGTTGAGCCCGATCGATTCGCTGCCCGCATCCGATGCGCCGCGGTTGCCCGCCTCCATGATCGAAGGGCCACCGCCGGTGGTGACGACGAACTGGCGCAGGCCGTTTTCGATGATGCCCTTTTCGCTGACAAGCCGCGCCAGCTTGTACGCCTCGTCATAATACTTGGCCTTTTCGGCGAGACGCTGGGCAACCTTCTTGTCATATTCGTCGCCGTTCTTCGCCGCTTCCAGCCGCGCTTCAGCCTGGGCTGGGCTGGGGATGCGGGCCGAGCCATACATGACCAGCGTCGAGCCCACCCGCGCTTCATCGAGCAGCATCTCCGGCTTGAGCAGCTCAAGCTGGAAGCGAACCGGCCGCAGCTCGTCCCGAAGCAGAAAATCCGTGTCGCGAAAGGCCAGCTTGTAGGCCGGATGCGCGGTTTGCGGGGTGCGTTCGGGGCCAGCTTCGGCAAAGCGGGTTTCTTCGCCGGCACGGTAGAACTTGCGGTCGGACAGGTCTTTTTCAGTCATGGCCAGACCCCTGCCAGACCCCGGTTAGACCCGCAATAGGCTTGGGATAGGGGTGATGTTTCGCGTGAAACATTCGGCTGGTGGCTGGATGCCCCGCAAGGATTCGAACCTTGATTGACGGAGTCAGAGTCCGCTCTCTTACCATTAGAGGACGGGGCATGAGCCTTCGGACGGACAGGGTCCTACCGTGTCAGCACGCGCGGTCCCTAGTTTCACGCAAGGGCCAGGTCAAGCGCCCGTTACACCTGCGTCGCTTGCTCTTGGCCCATGCTTGGGTTAGCGTGACGCCAAGTGCCATGCGCCCGATGCGGTGTGCATGGTGATATGAAAGTATAGTGATCATGGCGGAAACACTCCCGCCGGACAAAAATAGAAGAACTGGGAAGAACCGGGGCGGCAAGTCCGGCAAGGTAGCCGATTTCCGCTACAAACGCCCCACCCAGCCCGATCCCCGCGCAAACGGCCGCGATGGCCGGTCCAAAAGCGCCGACGGCGATCTCCGCCGCGCGGCGCGTTCCGGCAATGGCGAAGCCAACGGCGCCGGCAATGCGGCGGGGCGCCCCCGACCCGATCTGGCTGACATCGGCGCGATGAAGCCCAATGGTCATGGCGAAGCCTATGCCGCGCTCGACCTTGGCACCAACAACTGCCGCTTGCTGATCGCCCGTCCATCGGGCCGCGATTTCACCGTGATCGACGCCTTCAGCCGCGTGGTGAAACTGGGCGAAGGCCTCGCCACCAGCGGGCGCTTGTCCGACGCGGCGATGGATCGCACGCTGGGCGCGCTCAATATCTGCGCCGACAAGCTGCAGCGCCGCAACGTCCGCCTCGCCCGCTCGGTCGCGACCGAGGCGTGTCGCCGGGCGGAGAACGGCCTCGAATTCATCGAACGGGTGCGCCACGAAACCGGCATTGCGCTCGACATCATCAGCGCCGAAGAAGAAGCGCGTCTTGCGGTGCTGGGCTGCCACATCCTGCTGGAAGACGGCACCGGCCCCGCGATGATCTTCGATATCGGCGGCGGATCGACCGAACTGGTGCTGGTTGAGGCCGGCGGGGCCGAGGCAAGCCGCGTTCCCCGCATCCTCGATTGGCAAAGCGTGCCGTGGGGTGTGGTCTCGCTTACCGACACAGTGGGCCGGATCGAAGACAGCGAAGCTGCCCGCGTCGCCCGCTTCGCCCGCATGAAACAGATGGTGGCGGATAGTTTTGCGCCCTTCGCCACCCGCGTCACCGCAGCTTCGCGGCACGCAGACATCCGCCTGCTCGGCACCAGCGGCACCGTTACGACATTGGCCAGCCTGTATCTCGAACTGCCAAGCTACGATCGCAAGGCGGTGGACGGATTGATCGTTCCCGCCGCCGAAATGCGCGGGATCAGTGCGCGGCTTTCGGTGATGACCCATTATGAACGGTCCACCTTGCCCTGCATCGGGCAGGATCGTGCCGAACTGGTCGTCGCAGGCTGCGCGATTTTAGAGGCCATTCTCGACCTGTGGCCCGCGCGGCGACTGGGCGTGGCAGATCGCGGCATTCGCGAAGGCATCCTGAGGAGTATCATGGCAGCAGAACGTCAATCGGAACGATCGCTGAAAGCCCTGCACCGTCAGCGTGGCGGTCAGGGTGCGGGGAGGCCAGCACAATGACACGCGGTTCCAAGACACCGGACAAGCGGGTGAAGACCGCCAAGGGCCGCACGGCCAGCCAGGTGCGCTGGCTCGAACGCCAGCTCAACGATCCCTACGTGCGTGCAGCCAAGGCCGACGGCTATCGCAGCCGCGCCGCCTACAAGCTGATCGAGCTCGACGAGAAATTTGGGCTCTTGAAGGGCGCAAGCCGCGTGGTCGATCTCGGGATCGCGCCGGGCGGGTGGAGCCAGGTGGTGCGCGCCAAGCGGCCCAAGGCCGAAGTTGTCGGAATCGACCTGCTGGAGGTCGAGCCGCTGGAGGGGGTAACAATTCTCCAGATGGATTTCATGGCCGACGATGCGCCGGGCATCCTGGCCGACGCGCTGGGCGGGCCGCCCGATCTCGTCCTGTCCGACATGGCGGCCAACACTGTGGGCCACAAGCAGACCGATCACCTGCGCACGATGGGACTGGTCGAAGCGGCGGCGTGGTTTGCGACCGAGAACCTTGCACCGGGCGGCGGCTTCGTGGCCAAGGTTCTGGCGGGCGGGACCGACAGCGATCTGCTGATGCTGCTCAAGAAGCACTTCACCACTGTCAAACACGCCAAACCCCCGGCAAGCCGCAAGGGCTCGTCGGAATGGTACGTGATCGCTCAGGGATTCAAGGGATAGGGGTTGCAGGGCCGGGGCGGCTGAACACCGCTGCCGCCCTGCAATCTTGCCCGATTTATTCGCCCGTGCCGGGGTTTGAAGGCACCGGCTGATCCGCGCTGGCACCGCCTGCAGCTTCGGCTGCACTTGCATCTTCGCCTTCGACCGGCGCCGCCGAATCGGCTGCGCCTTCAGCCGCCGCGTCTTCAGCAGGCGCTTCGGCCGTGAATTCCGGCACCGCGATATTGCTGCCCTTGGAATTGAGATAGGCGGCGATGGCGGCGCGGTCTTCCACCTTGGAAAGACCGGCAAAGCTCATCTTGGTACCCGCGACGTAACCCTTGGGGTTCTTGAGCCAGGCATCCATCTTGTCCCAGTCCCAATTGCCGCCCAGCGCCTTCAGTTCGGCGCTGTAGGCAAAGCTGCCCTTGGCAGCGATGGGGCCGCCCATCACACCGGCGAGGTTCGGGCCAATGCCGTTGGCGCCGCCTGCATCAATGGTGTGGCAGCTCTGGCACTTGGAATAGGCCTTTTCGCCCGCGGCGATCAGATCGGCGGCGGGCATGGCGTTCAACGCTTCGGCGATGGAGATCTCGGCCGGGCCGGCGCTATCTTCCACCACGCCTTCGATCACGTAGCCAAGCTGTTCGGGCCGATCGGGCTTGTCGCCGTGAAAATAGCCCTTCGACAGCTGCGCAAGGCCAAGGCCCACGACGCCTGCGAACAGCACCCAGCCTGCTGCGGTATTGAAGAGGTCCCCGCCACCGGTCTGGCCTGCGGGGGTTTCCTGCGAAGAATTATCCTGTGTCATCCGGGGCGTCCAATAGTGTCGGTGGCCGTCAGGCGCAAGACCGATCGTGGCACGAATTCTTGCGCCGTTTGCAAGCAGGCTTGTGCGCCCGTGTGTGCGGCTCTAGGCGCTGAGGCACAATGCGATCCTTTCCCGGCCCTGCTCTTGCCCTTGTTGACCGGATGCGGGCTGTTGCCGCGGCCGAGCCTGCGCACGCCATCGCGTTTCAGGGCTCGCCCGGCGCCAATTCGCACCGTGCCGCGATCGAAGCGCGCCCTGACATGCGCCCCCTCCCGTGCTTCAGCTTCGAAGATGCGCTGGACGCCGTGAAGGACGGGCGCGCCGGGCAGGCGATCATCCCGATCGAGAATTCGCAGCACGGGCGGGTGGCCGATATCCACTTCCTGCTGCCCGAAAGCGGGCTGCATATCATCGGCGAATATTTCATGCCGATCCACCACGCGCTGATGGCGCTGGGCGAAGGCCCGTTCGAGGCGGCCTATTCCCACCCGCAGGCGCTGGGCCAATCGCGCCACTATCTGCGCGAACGCGGCATCGTGCCCCTGAGCCATGCCGATACGGCAGGCGCGGCGGCCTATGTGGCGGAGCGCGGCGACATGAACGTGGCGGCCATTGCCCCGGCGCTGGCGGCGGAGCTGTATGGGCTCAAGATCATCGCGCACAATGTCGAAGACAGCGCCGACAACATGACGCGCTTCGTCATTCTGGCGCAGGATGCGCCGCAGCCTGCGGCGCTGGCAGGCCAGCCTGTGATGACCACCTTCATCTTCGAGGTGAAGAACATCCCTGCCGCGCTTTACAAGGTGCTGGGCGGGTTCGCCACCAACGGGGTCAACATGACCAAGCTGGAAAGCTACCAGCAGGGCACCAGCTTTTCTGCGACGACCTTCTATGCCGACATCATCGGTGCGCCGGGTGATCCGGCGGTGGACCGGGCGCTGGAAGAATGCGCGTTCCATTCCAAGGAATTGCGCATTCTGGGCACCTACGAACAGGCCCGCGCGCGGGGTTAGAACGAACCTATCGCCCGCACGGGGCGCTTTCCCGTTGCGCGCGGCCTGACGGCGTGCCACCAATTGCCATGGGATGACCGTCGCGGCCGCTTCTTCACCGTCCGAATCTTCAACCGATTCAAACGGATCGCCCCCCGCCGGGTGGGAGGCGCTGCGCGCCGATGGCAATGTCCAGTTTGCCCCCGTCGAGATTCCGCCCACACCCCCGCCGGAACCGGGTTGGTTTGAGATCATGCTGTCCCGCCTGGCCGATTTTCTGGCCGAACTGTTCGCGCCGCTAGGCCGGGCGCTGGGCGATTCGTGGTGGTGGCTGCAATGGCTGCTGGTGGGCATGGTGGGGGTGTTTGCGCTGGTGTTGCTGGCGCGCCTGATCGACCCCGGCCTGTTCCTTTCGCGCAAGGCCGGCCAGAACCCCGCTGGCGAGGACGAATGGACACCCGACACCGCAGCCAGCCTCCCGCTGCTGGAGGATGCCGACCGGCTGGCCGCAGACGGGCGGTTCGATGCGGCGACACGGTTGCTGCTCCAGCGCAGCGTCGGCCAGATTGCGGCGGTCCGGCCCGACTGGGTGGAGCCCTCCAGCACCGCGCGCGAACTGGCTCTGCTTCCCGCCTTGCCTGACGGGGCGCGCAAGGCTTTCGCGGTCATGGCCGATCGCGTCGAACGCTCGCTCTTCGCGCTGCGCGCGCTCGACCGCAGCGACTGGGACGCCGCGCGCGCCGCCTATGCCGAATTCGCGCTGGCCCGGATCGACCCGCGCGGCGGCCCGCCGGTGCGCGCAGCATGAGCGGCAACGCAGCCTTCTCCCGCCGCGGCGCGCTGGCGCTGGTGGTGGGCGGCTTCGCGCTGTTCCTTGCGGCGCTCTACCTGATCGGCGCGGGCGAGGGGTTTGGTGGAGAGCGCGGGCAAGGCCAGGCGCACGCCGCCAGCAACGGGTTGAACGGCTATGCGGGGCTTGTGCGGCTGGTCGAGGCGGCAGGCTATGACGTGGAGCGTTCGCGCAATCAGGAGGGGATGAATACCGCTGGATTGTTGGTGTTGACCCCCGGCACCAATATCGAGGCCGAGGATATCGCAAAGATCCTGAACGACCGCACCTTTCGCGGGCCGACGCTGGTGATCCTGCCCAAGTTGTTTGTGCTGCCACCGTCTCAGGAGCTGCCACCAGAGGCGCGTGAAAAGTTCAAACGCGGTTGGGTGAGGCTTTTGGGTGTTTATGAAGCGTTCACGTGGCCGGCGGAACTGCCAGCGCCTTACACCTTCAACCACAAGATCCTGACAAAAAACACTGTGGGTGATCCTGGCCAAAATCCCGGCCAGCCAGACAAGCCCGCAGCTCCAGCGCGCTGGAGTGGAATGGGCCGATCCGGTAGTCTGCCGACCGAAGAGGTTGGCTATGCCGAGCCGTCCGGCGCGCATACCAAGCTGATCACGGGTGCGGGCGGCGTGGTGCTGGCATTTGCCGTTCCGCGCATAGAGCCCGCCGTGCGACGCACCGAAGGCGAAGAACTCCCGTCGGCGCAACCAGTGATCTTCCTCGCTGAACCGGATCTGGCGAACAATTACGGCTTGGCTGATGCCACCCGTGCGGCGGCGGCGGTGGCGCTGGTCGAACGGCTGGCTGCCGATAATGACATCGACGAAGTCACCTTCGACCTCACCCTGAACGGTTTCGGCGCAAGCGAGAACCTGCTGACGCTGGCCTTCCGTCCGCCGTTTGTCGCGGCCACGCTGAGCCTGCTGGTGGCGCTGCTGATCGTCGGCTGGCGGGCGTTCCGGCGCTTTGGTCCGGCCGCCGCACCGGTTGGCCCCGATATCGCCTTCGGCAAGCGTCAGCTCATCGCCAATGGCGCCGGTCTGATCGTGCGGGCGCGCCGCTTTGCACTGCTGGGCGCGCCCTATGCCGCGCTCTCCGCCCGGCGCGCAGCGGACCGGCTGGGCCTTGCGCGGGCAGACCGCGACGCGATCGACGCCGCGCTCGCCCGCCGCCTGCCGCACGAAGAGCCCTTCACCCGCCGCGCCGCACGGCTGGAGGCGGCGCAAAAGCCCGCCGATATTCTCGCCGCGGCGCAAAGCCTCGATGATCTCAACACCAAGCTATCCCAGGGACAATGATGACCATGACACTCGACGATGTCCGCAGCCTTGCAGGCGCCATCCGCGGCGAAATCGCCAAGGCGATCGTGGGGCAGGAGGCGATGGTGGACATGCTGCTGGTGGCGCTATTGTCCGAAGGGCATGTGCTGCTGGAAGGCCCGCCCGGGACTGCCAAGACGTTCCTTGCCAATGCGTTCGCGACCGCGCTGGGACTCGATTTCGGGCGCATCCAGTTCACGCCCGATCTGCTTCCCGGAGACATTCTGGGATCGAACCTGTTCAACTTCCAGACCAGCCAGTTCACCCTGACGCGCGGCCCGATCTTCTGCGACCTGCTGCTGGCGGACGAGATCAACCGCACCCCGCCCAAGACGCAGGCCGCGCTGCTCGAAGCGATGCAGGAACGCCGCGTCACGCTGGACGGGGAGACGCACCTGCTGCCCGAACGCTTCATGGTGGTGGCCACCCAGAACCCGATCGAGAACCAGGGCGTCTATCCCCTGCCCGAAGCGCAGCTCGATCGCTTCCTGTTCAAGCTGCTGGTGCCCTACCCCTCCGAGGACGAGGAAGCCCGCATCGTGGCCACCTTTGGCCAACGCGCCGGGCCGCAGCGTCCAGCCGATCTGGGCGTCATGGCAGTCACCAATGCCGCAGGGCTGGTCGCGGCGAGCGGCGCGCTGGCGCAGGTCGCGGTTGCGGAGGAGATCACCCGCTATGTCGTGCGCCTGATCCGCGCCACCCGCGACCATGCCGAACTGACCGTGGGTGCCTCCCCGCGCGCCGCCGTGCTGCTGGCAGGGGCCGCCCGCGCCCGCGCGGCGCTGGAAGGGCGCGCTTATGTGACCCCCGATGATGTGAAGGCGCTCGCCGTGCCGGTGCTGCGGCATCGCCTGACGCTCAGCCCCGCTGCCGAGATCGAGGGGCGCGACATGGAAACGCTGGTCGCCGATCTGGTCGAAGCGACCGAAGCGCCGCGCTAGCGCATGGCCCGCCTCGCCCTCCCCCGCCTGAACCTGCCGCCGCTGCCGCTGGTCCCGACCGAGCGTGCGGCGTGGATCGCGGCTGCGCTGGCGCCGGTGGCGGTGGTGATCGCGGCGACATCGCCGGGGGCATGGGTGATCGCGCCGGTCCTCGGGCTGGGCCTGATGGTCCTGATTGCGTTCGACGCGCTGCTTGCTGGGCGCGTGGCCGACTGGGCGATCCGCACGCCCGAGGATATCGAGGTTGGCCAGCCCAGCCTGCTCGCTGTTACCGCCCGCTTTGCAGGACGGGTGCCCTCGCGGGTCGAGGCGGTGCTCGCCTGCGATCCGCGTCTTGCGACCGAGGGCCGTGTGGCCATGACCCTTGCACCGAAGCCCCATGTGCCGGGCTGGCGCGGCGAGGCGATGCTGATGCCCACCCGGCGCGGCACGGCTGCGGTTGTGCGCGCATGGTTTCGCTGGGAGGGGCCCTTGCGGCTGGGCGCGCGGCAGGTCGAACACGCGCTTGACCGGCACGTGCGCATCTGGCCCGATCTGTCGCCGGTGCGCTCGCCCGATTTGCAGACCTTTCTGCGCAACGCTCAGCTCGGCCTCATCGCCCGCCGCATCCGGGGCGAAGGAACGCAGTTCGAGGCGCTGAGCGAATACCAGTCCGGCATGGACCGCCGCCGGATCGACTGGAAAGCCAGCGCCCGCCACACCCGCCTGTTCGCGCGCGAGAACGAAAGCGAGCGCAACAACCAGATCGTCTTCGCCTTCGATTGCGGGCAGGCGATGTGCGAGCCGGTGGACGGCCTGCCGCGCATCGACCGGGCGGTGAGCGCGGCGCTCACCTGCGCCTACGTCGCGCTCAAGGGCGGGGACAAGGTGGCCCTGTTCGGCTTTGCCCGCACCCCGCAGATCATGACCCCTTTCATCGGCGATCCGCGCGCCTTCCACCGTTTGCAAAGCGCGGCCGCCGGTCTCGATTACCAACCGGTCGAGCCCAATTTCACGCTGGCGCTGGCGACTCTGACGGCGCGGCTCAAGCGCCGTTCGCTGGTGGTGGTGTTCTCCGATTTCACCGATCCCACGGCCGCCGAACTGATGGTCGAGGGTCTGGGCCGCTTGGTGGGCAAGCATCTGGTGCTGTTCGTCACCATGACCGACAGCGAGGTCGAAGACCTGATAGCTGCCCCGCCGGGTGACATCGCAACCCTCGCCCGCAGCGTCACCGCCGACAGCCTTGCCCAGCAGCGCAAGCTGGTGCTGACCCGGCTCCGGCGGCTGGGGATCGACGTGATCGAAGCGCCCTGGGCCGCCATCGGGCCGCAGCTGATCGACCGCTATCTGGCGGTTCGGGGCAGCGAGGCGATCGGATGAAAGCGCCCAACATCGTCTCATGGTTCGGACGCGGCCAGGTCGCCGCGCCGCCCGATATCGCCAACGCGGCGCTGCGGTCCGACCGCTTCCGGCTGAAGCGTGAGGGCGAATGGCGCCGACTTGAGGATATCCTTGCGCGAATGGAGCGCGGCGGGTTGCGGCGCATCAGCGATGCCGATTTGATCGCACTGCCCGCCCTTTATCGCACCGCTGCCTCCAGCCTTTCGGTCGCGCGCGAGACGAGCCTCGATGCGGCAACCCTCGCCTATCTCGAAGCCCTGGTGCAGCGCGCGTGGTTCCAGGTCTATGGCCCGCGCCAGGGCTTCATGCGGTGGCTGCGCGACTTCCTGCTGGGCGGCTGGAGCCGTGCAGTGCGCGCCTTGTGGCTCGATATCTGTATCGCGCTGTTCGTGATGGTGGCGGGCGCCATCGTCGGCTGGCTGCTCGTCGCGCAGGACGAGGCGTGGTATTACCGCCTGTTTCCGGCCGGCGGCGGCGACCCGCGGGTGCCCGGCGCCAGCCGCGACGCCTTGCTCGCCACCCTCGCCACCGAAGAAAGCGCCTCGGGCCTTTCGGCTTTCGCGGCGCAATTGTTCGGCAACAATTCGGCGGTCTGCATCCTCGCCTTCGCGCTCGGCTTTGCCTTCGGTATCCCGTCTCTGCTGTTGCTGGTGCACAACATGGCCTTGCTGGGTGTCTTGCTGTGGCTGTTCAACGGGCAGGGGCTGACGGTGGAGCTGGCCGCATGGCTCAGCGTTCACGGCACCACCGAACTGTTCGGCATTCTGCTGTCGGGCGCAGCGGGACTGCACATCGGGCGCGCCATGGCCTTCCCCGGCAGGTTGGCGGTGCTCGATGCCGCGGCTGCGGCCGGACGCCGCGCGGCGGTGGTGATGGTGGGCGTGGTCATCATGATGATCGTCGCCGCTCTGCTCGAAGCCTTCCCGCGCCAGTTGGTCGATGGCACCGCCGGGCGTTTCCTGATTGGCGGAACGATGCTGACCTTCTGGCTTTCCTACTTTTTCCTCTACCGTCCGCGCCTTGCTGACACAGCCGCAGGGGCCGACGCCGGATGAAGAGGCGCCCCGCCCCGCAAGGCCGGCCCGACAAGCGCGCCCGCACCCTGACCACGCCCGAAGGGTTGAGCCTGCCGCTGACGCTGGCCGCCCGCGGATCACGCGCCGGGGCGCTGCTGATCGATCTGCTGATCGTCGGCGTCGGCCTGTTCGCCTTCAATCAGGTGATGCGGTGGCTGTTTCGCGGACTGATGGATGGCGTGGGGATGGAAGACGTGCAGCTTGCGCCCGGCGCGGCCGAATTTCTGGTGATTGCGCAGGTGCTGATCGGCTTTGCCGCCTGGTACGGCTATTTCCTGGTGCAGGAACTGGGCCCGCGCGGTGCGACGCTGGGCAAGCGGATGGTCGGCATCCGTATCGCGGCACGCGGCGGCACGCGCCTGACGCCCGAAGCGGTGATCGCGCGCAACCTGGTGCGCGATGTCGAAATATTCTACCCGCTGATCGCGCTGCTGGTTCTGCTGGGGCAAAGCAGCCAGGGAGAGGACATCGGGATGCTCGGCTGGGCGCTGACGGGCTGGCTGCTGTTGTTCCTGCTCTTCCCCTTCTTCAACCGCGATGCCTTGCGCGCGGGCGACGTGATTGCCGGAACCTGGGTGGTGGAACGGCCGCGCACCCGGCTCGCCGCCGTGCTGAGCGCGCAGGGCGCGGCCACAACCGAAGGCGCCTCCGCCGTAACCGGCGTGCGTTACGATTTCGGCGAGGCGGAGCTTTCGGTCTATGGAGAGCGCGAGCTTCAGACGCTCGAACGGCTGCTGCGCGATGGGCAGCCCGATGCGCTCAAGGCCGTTCACGCCACGATCTGCCGCAAGATCGGCTGGGATCCGGGCGCGGGCGACGAAAGGGCTTTTCTCGAAGCCTTCTATGCGCAATTGCGAGGGCGGCTGGAGGCCGATATGCGGTTCGGCAAGCGCAAGACGGACAAGTTCTCATGATGATCAATCGGCGGATTTTCCTCGGCAGCACGCTGGCGCTGGGCGTTTCGGCCTGCATCCCGCCTGACCAGAGCCCGCTGGGCCGGCTGGCGGCGGAATTGCGCATCATCGAGGCGGCGGGTGACGGCACGCTGGGGGTAGAGATCTACAACACCGCCACCAGGCAATCGGTCGGGCTGAACAGCGACCGGCGCTTCGGCCATGCCTCGTCCTTCAAGTTCAGCCTTGCAGCGATGGTGCTGGCGATGGATGCCGCCGGACGGATCGACGCCGACCGGCGCGTGACGTGGAGCAAGGCCGATTTGATGTGGGTCTCGCCCTTCACCACCGAGCGGCTTGGCCAGGGCGCGACCTTGCGCGAGTTGGCGCGGGCAACGCAGATTACTTCGGACAATGCCGCCGCCAACGTGCTGCTGCGCGAGCTGGGCGGCCCGGCGGCGCTGACCGCGTTCTGGCGGAGCATCGGCGACGATGTCAGCCGGCTCGACCGGACCGAGCCCGAACTGAACAACGTGCCCACGCCCGAATTCCGCGACACGACAACGCCCGCCGCGATGGCGCGCACGGTAGCGAAGCTGATTTACGGCGACGTGCTGCCGGACGCGCAGCGGGCGGAACTGAAAAGCTGGATGATCGCCACCGAAACCGGCCTCACCCGCGTGCGCGCCGGGCTTCCCGAAGGCTGGGTCGCGGGCGACAAGACCGGCAGCAGCGGCCTGATCGGCGGGACGGAATACAACTACATCGACATCGGCTTTGCCGAAGGTCCGAAGGGCGAAGGCCCGCTGACCTTCGCCTGCTATTTCCGCGCCCGCCAGACCGAGGGTGAGATGCAGCCGATCGGCGCCGAGACGCTGGCGCGGGTGGGCCGCGTGATCAAGGAATTTGCCGAGCCGGAGCGCGGGCTGCCGCTGGTGGGGAAGCTTTATTGAGTTACCTCCCCCTCCCCTCGCGGGAGGGGGCCGGGGGGAGGGGTTCCACGTTGGCGTTTGAGCACGAGGCCTGCGGCCTCGCCCCCTCCCCCAGCCCCTCCCGCAAGGGGAGGGGAGTATGTTGTTCAATGATCAGGCGTCGACGACCCCTTGTCCTCGCCGCCGAAAATAGCCACCTCGTTTACACCCCCGCTGGTAGCGCGGCCGCGATACATCCCGGTGGTGTTGAAGCTGAAGATCGCGTCGCCTTCCGGCGTGACAAGGATCACCCCGCCATCGCCGCCGAGTGACTTGACGTCAGCCATCACCCGGTCGGCGACCGCTTGAGACTTCATCGCGTTCCAGACTGGATGCGGATTGACGCCGGCCGCCAGCGTTTCCAGCCACTCCTTGTCCATCCGCAGCCGCGCACAAATCTCGTGCGCCACGCCAACCCGCAGGAAATACTCGCCCCACCCTGTCGCCGAGACGGCGCAGGCGCGGTTGTCGGCATAAGTGCCTGCCCCGATCACCGGCGCATCGCCCACGCGGCCCCAGCGCTTGCCGGTCATCCCCCCGGTCGAGGTGCCCGCCGCAAGATTGCCTTCCATGTCGAGCGCCACCGCGCCGACCGTGCCGAACTTGTGATCGACATCCAGCGCCGACAGCTTGTCCGCCTTCATCCGCTCCAGCGCCTCGGCCCGCGCCGGGGTCGCAAAATATTCGGGCGGGGTGACGGCAAAACCCTTTTCCGCCGCGAAAGCCTCCGCGCCCGCGCCCATCAGCATCACGTGTTCGCTCTGCGTGCGGACCGTGTCGGCGAGCAGGATCGGGTTCCTGACCGTCTTCACCCCGGCAACCGCGCCGGCGCTGCGATCGCGCCCGTCCATGATCGAGGAATCAAGCTCGTTGGTCCCGTCCCAGGTGAACACCGCGCCCTTGCCCGCATTGAACAGCGGCGAATCCTCCATCGGGATGATCGCGGCCTTGATCGCATCCATCGCGCTGCCACCCTCGGCCAGCACCCTCGCGCCGGCATCCAGCGCGACCTGCAACGCCGCTTCGTATTCCGCCCTACGTTCGGGGGTCATCTTATCAGGATCGAGCGTCCCAGCCCCGCCGTGGATCGCGATCGACCACTTGGGAGGCGCCTCCTGCGCTAGGACGGGCTGCGACAAAAGGGCGAGAGCGATGGCCGCGACGAGTTTCTGCATGGCCGCAAGGTGTAACGCGCAGCTTCGCATTGTGCCAGCTTAACAGCGTCGCCCCTGCACGCTAGGCCAAGCGCCATGATCTATCGCCCTGCCACGCCCGCCGATGCCCCCGCGCTTGCCAAGCTGGGCGCAGACACCTTCGTCGCTGCCTTCGGCCACCTCTATCGCAAGGCCGACCTCGCAGCCTTCCTCGCCGAAGTCCACGACCCGCAAGCCGTCGCAGCCGAGATCGCGGGCGACAGTTGCACGCATTGTCTGGTCGAGCAGGACGGCGCGTTGATCGCGTTCTGCAAATTGCGCTTCCCCAGCCACTACACCGCCTATTCGCAAGCGCGCCGGCCGCTGGAACTCGCTCAGCTATATGCGCTGCCCGGCCACACCGGCGCAGGCATCGGCGCAAGGCTGATGGACTGGGCGCTGGGGCAAGCCAAGGCGGGCGGCCATGATGCGATCGTGCTGTCGGTCTATGCCGAAAACTACGGCGCGCAGCGGTTTTACCAGCGTTACGGTTTCGGCAAGATCGCGGACATTACCTTCCGGGTGGGGGAACATCTCGACCCGGAACTCCTATACGAATTGACGCTGTAGCCACAGGAGAGAGCGCATGAGCACATTCGGCAAGGAAAGCACCACGGACGAGGTGCTGGACGGCATCGACCTTACCGGAATGACGGTCTTCGTCACCGGCGCCAATTCGGGGCTGGGGCAGGAAACCGCGCGGGCCATGGCGGCGCGGGGCGCGCATATCATCATGGCCGGGCGCGATCAGGGCAAGCTGGATGACGCGGAGGCGGCGATCCGTGCCGATCTGCCGGATGCGCAACTGGACACCATCACGCTCGACCTCGCCTCGCTCGAAAGTATCGGCGCCGCCACATCGCGCGCGCGCCAGCGGTTCGACAAAATCGACATTCTCATCAACAACGCAGGCGTCATGGCGACGCCGTTCGAGCACACCACGGACGGGTTCGAGCGGCAATTTGGCACCAATCACCTCGGCCATTTTGCCATGACCGCCGAACTGATGCCGCTGATCGAGCGCGGCACCGCGAAACGCATCGTCAACCTGTCGAGCCGCGGGCATCACATGGCCCCGGTCGATTTCGACGATCCCCACTTCACGCAGCGTCCCTATGATCCCTGGACCAGCTACGGCCAGTCCAAGACCGCCAATGTGCTGTTCACCGTGGGGATCGAGCAGCGATACGCGGTGATGGGTATACACGCCTATGCGGTGCATCCCGGCGGGATCGAGACCAATCTGGGCCGCCACATGACCCCCGAAATGCGCGAGGCGCTGATGGCGCGTATCGGCAGCCGCGACGGTGGCTTCCAGTGGAAGACGATCCCGCAAGGCGCCGCTACCACCTGCTGGGCCGCGACCGCAGCGGAGCTGGAAGGCCGGGGCGGGATCTATTGCGAGGATTGCCACGTGGCCGAGATCGACGACGAATCGGCCAGTGGCGGCGTGCGCCGCTATGCCCTCAACCCCAGCTTTGCCGACCGGCTGTGGAAGCTGAGCGAGGAGATGACCGGGGCAAAGTTCCCGACCTGACGCAGCATCGGGGTGGGCGGCGCGCAGGTGCGCCGCAGCCTCCCGTCTGTCATTGCAGGGCAACGCTTTGCAGCCTATATGCCCCTCATGTCTTCCATCCGCCCGTGGCGCACAATCGAACGGCGCAAATCGCGTCAGATCATGGTGGGGAATGTCCCCGTTGGCGGGGATGCGCCCATCACCGTGCAAACCATGACCAACACCCCGACAGAGGACGTGCGCGCGACGCTCGACCAGATCCGGCGGTGCGAGGAAGTGGGCGCGGACCTGATCCGCGTGTCCTGCCCCACCGAAGAATCGACCCGCGATTTCAAGACGATCACCCGCGAAGCGCGCATCCCGATCGTTGCGGACATCCATTTCCACTACAAGCGCGCGCTCGAAGCGGCTGATGCGGGCGCGGCGTGCCTGCGGATCAACCCCGGCAATATCGGCTCGGCCCAGCGCGTCGCCGAAGTGGTGCGTGCCGCCAAGGCCAATGGCTGCGCGATCCGCATCGGCGTGAACGCGGGGTCGCTCGAAAAAGATCTGCTCGAAAAATACGGCGAGCCCTGCCCCGAAGCGTTGATCGAAAGCGCGCTCGATCACATCAAGCTTCTGCAGGATCACGATTTTCACGAATTCAAGGTGGCGGTGAAAGCCAGCGACGTGTTCCTGGCGGTCGCGGCCTATCATGGGCTGGCCGAAACAGTCGACTGCCCGCTGCACCTCGGCATTACCGAGGCAGGCGGGCTGATCGGCGGCACGGTGAAATCCAGCATCGGCATGGGCAGCCTGCTGTGGGCCGGGATCGGCGACACGATCCGCGTCAGCCTGTCGGCCGAGCCGGAAGAAGAAATCAAGGTCGGCTACCACATGCTCAAGTCCTTGGGCCTGCGCACCCGCGGCGTGCGGGTGGTGTCCTGCCCGTCATGCTCGCGGCAGGGCTTCGACGTGATCCGCACAGTGGAAACGCTGGAAAAGCGGCTCGAACACATCAAGACGCCCATGAGCCTTTCGGTGCTCGGCTGCGTCGTCAACGGCCCCGGCGAAGCGCGCGAGACCGACATCGGCCTGACCGGCGGCGGCAATGGCAAGCACATGGTCTACCTGTCCGGGCTGAAGGCCCACGCGATCGATGACGAGGCGATGCTCGATCACATCGTGCGCCTTGTGGAGGAAAAGGCTGCCGCGATCGACGCGGGCGAGGCGACCGCCTTCGATCCCCACGCCGCGCCGCCCATGGCCACCGAAGCCGCCGAGTGATCCGGGCTACGATGGCCGCGCTGCTTGCGCTGGCGTTGACGGCCTGTGCAAACACGCGGGATGCCGCCGCGCCCACGCATCCCGAAGCCCGCGCCTATACGGCCGAAGCCGATGCCATGGCCGATGTCGACGCCGCGCTTACCCGCGCCGCTGCCAGCGGCAAGCGGGTCTTGCTGGCGATGGGCGCGAACTGGTGCCATGATAGCCGCGCGCTGGCCGGTTGGCTGGAGACACCGCGCTTTGCCGCACTCACCGCCGCGCATTACGAGGTCGTCTATGTCGATATCGGCGTTCCGCAGACCGGCGAGGGGCGCAATCTCGACATCGCGCACCGCTTCGGCCTCGCCGATATTCCGGGCACGCCCGCGCTGCTGGTGTTGTCCGCTGACGGCGCGCTGCTCAACCGTGAAACCGCCGCCACCTGGCGCAATGCCGCCAGCCGCAGCGAGGACGCGATCTTTGCCGAGCTTGCCGCGCTGGCCGAAGCACCTGCCCTGCCCGTCCCATGATCGAAGCGCTGCTGCTTGCCCTCGCCTTGGCGATGGATGCCTTCGCCGTGGCGCTGACACAGGGCGCGCGGTGCCGTCCGGGGTTTGGCGGAGGACTGGCCATCGCGCTGACATTTGGTCTGTTTCAAGGCGTGATGCCGTTGATCGGCTGGGGGATCGGCGCGGTCGCTCTCGCCTATGTCGCGGCGGTCGATCACTGGATTGCGTTCGGCCTGCTCACCTTCCTCGGTGTGCGGATGCTGCGCGGGCATGACGGCGATGACAGCGCCGCGCGCGCGCTGACCGGCCGGGCGCTGCTGATCGCGGGCATTGCCACCAGCATTGATGCGCTGGCCGCCGGGATCACGCTGCCTGCGCTGGGCATTGGCCCGATCACTGCGGTTGCGGTGATCGGCCTCGTCACCTTCGCGCTGAGCGGTGCAGGCGTGGTGCTGGGCCGGCGCGCGGGCGACCGCCTGGGCGAATGGGCGGAGCGCGCAGGCGGGGTGATCCTGATCGGATTGGGGTGCAAAATCCTTGCCGAACACACTAGCTGGCTGTGAAGCTGTCCTACACGCCGTGATGCTGGCATGACCCTGCGCATGGACCCGGTGCCGCCCCTTCCCCCTCACGCCTGCAACCGGAACCGCGCCACCGGCGTATTTTCGGTTTCTGGACAGTGTCTCATGTGTCTCCAACAGACAGGAACGCAAGCGCGAGGCTGAATGCTGCACGTCGTCCACCACGCCGATTACATGGCGCCGCGCCCCGAACGCGGCACGTTCCGATTCGACAAGTACTACCTCGTGATGGAGGAACTGCGGGCCAGCGGCGCACCTGTCACCGTCCACGCGCCCGAGCCGATGCCACGGGAATGGCTGGAGGCGGTGCACTGCCCCGACTATGTCGATCAGGTGTTCCGGGCCGGTGTGCCGCGTGAGAAGGAGCGCCGCATCGGCTTTCCCGTCACGCCTGCCATCGCATCGCGCGTGCGCCACACCAATGGGGGCACCTGGCTCGCCGCGCAGTTGGCCCGTCAGCACGGCTATGCCGCCAATTCTGCTGCTGGAAGCCACCATGCGCTGCATGACACGGGCGCAGGCTATTGCGTGTTCAACGATCTGGCCGTCACCGCCAACCGCCTGATTGCGCAAGGCGATGCGCAGCGGGTGCTGATCGTCGATCTGGACGTGCATCAGGGCGATGGCACCGCCAGCCTGACCGCCGGGCGCGAAGACATCTTCACCCTGTCGCTCCATGCCGAGAAGAACTTCCCCGTCAGGAAAGCGCGCTCCAGCCGCGATATCGGCCTGCCCGACGGGATGGATGACGATGGCTACATGGCTGTCCTCACCCGTCACTTGCCCGACATTCTGGCAGACTTCGCGCCCGATTTCGTGCTGTATCAGGCCGGGGTCGACCCGCACCATGATGACAAGCTGGGGCGGCTTGGCCTGACGGACGCAGGGCTGGCGCTGCGGGATCGCTATGTCGTCACCGAAACGCGTCGGCGCGGCCTGCCGATCGCAAGCGCGCTGGGCGGCGGTTATGGTGATGATCCGCGTCTAGTTGCCGCACGCCATGCCGCCTCGATGCTGACGATGGCCGAGGCGAACAGCGCGTTTCCCGCCCATCCCTCCACGAGATGAGGCATGCCTGCGATGAACCGTTGCGCGGCGTATTGGGAACGCAGGGCACAGGGGTTACGTTGAGAACAGATGAAGCGGCGTGACATTCTGAAAGGCACCTTGGCAGTGGGAGCGGCGCTCGCCGTGCCCGCTCGTGTTTTCGCGTCCGCCGTATCCGGCACACCGCGCGACCGCACCCTGATGGCAATCGCACAACGCGAGGTGGCCCGTGCAGGCGATGCGATCTGGAAGCGCGACATTGTCGGCATCGCCGATTTCGGCCTGCATTCCGCCAAGCCGCGCTTCCACTTCGTCAATCTCGACCGCAGCGAAGTGCAATCCTATCACGTCAGCCACGGCATGGGATCGGACCCGCAGCATGATGGCTGGCTCAAGCAGTTCAGCAACACCGAAGGATCGAACGCCACCAGCCGCGGGGCCTATGTGACGTGGGAATGGTACAAGGGCCGCTACGGCACCTCGGTGCGGTTGGGCGGCCTTGATCAGAGCAACGAAGCGGCGCTGCGCCGCTACATCGTGATGCACCGCGCCGACTATGCGGAGTCTGCGCATCTGGCACAATATGGCCGCCTGGGCCGCTCCAACGGCTGCTTCGCGATGGGCGAGGAACAGTTCCGCGTGGCGCTGATGCACCTGTCGGGCGGGCGGCTGCTGTTTGCGGACTCGCTGGGTCTGGAGGAAGACGGCAGCATCCAGCCGGTGCCCGAACTGGCGATGATCGAGCGTGTGCCGCTGGATCTGTCCCACCGTCCCGCGATCAGCGGGTACTAATCCGTTTCCTACGCGCGTTGAACGGGATAGCTGAAGCCGGATCACTGCCCGGCTCTTTGCTATTGTCGTATTCCCGCTACGGACCGCCTAGCTATCCTGAAGATCGTCCTCGATCACAATCACTTCATCGGTCGGCACCGTCGTCCGGTTGCGCACCCGCGGCTTGTCGAGGCTGGCGAGCACTGGTGCATCGCGGCCGTAGATGTCCTTGAACGTCGCCATCTCGCCGTTGATGTCCGATGCCATCGTGAAATAGGTGATGTAGGCGGGCCACTGCTTTTCCAGCATGACCTTGGTGTATTTGCCCGAGGTCGAGATTGCCACGGCCTCGTCCTTGGTCGCGCCCTTGCCGACGATCGCCATAGTCATTGCCAGTTCCAGCGCCCGTTCGGTGCGGATGCAGCCATGGCTCAGCGCGCGGGCATCATTGGCGAACAGGTGGCGCGAAGGCGTGTCGTGGAAGAAGATCGCGTGCTCGTTGGGCATTTCCAGCTTCATCATGCCCAGCGAATTGCCCGGCCCCGGCTGCTGCACCACGGAGATATAGCCGTTCGCGCCCTTGGTGGCGACGTATCCGTTGCGCTTTCCCCAGGCCGGGTTGGCGAGAACCTTGGCGCCCAGCCCTTCGCCCTTGACGATGGATTGCGGCACCGTCCAGGTCGGGTTGAACACCACGCCTTCGACCATTTCGGCCAATTGCGGCGTTGCGGTGCGCCCCGGCTTGCCCACCACCGTGCGGTAAGTGCTGATGATCTTGTCACGCACCGTCAGGCGCAGTTGGAACTCCGGCACATTGGTGATGAGGTATTGCGAACCCAGATCGCGGCCCAGCCAGCGCCAGCGGTCCATGTTGGCGCGGATCAGCTTGTGCTTGGCCGCGTTGCTGGCGGGCGTTGCGGCCAGTTCGGCCTTCAACTTGGCATAATCGGGATGCGTCGGGTTGAGCGCCATCAGCGCGTCCGCAATGTCGCCGCTGGCCAGCGCCTCTTCCATGACCTTGCCCGCAGGGTTCAGATCACGGTCTGGATCGACCACAAACCACTGCTCGCGCGCTTCCATCGGGGTGCGCCCGTCGCGCAGATCCTCGACCAGCCAGACGAAGCTTTGCGAGGCAAGCTGGCTCAGCTCCGCCGAAGGGCCGGATGCCAGCGCGACCTTGAGCGGCTGAAGATCGTAGTCCTTGGGGTCGAGCCCTTCGGAGCCAATCCCTTCAATGACCGCAACCAGTTGTTCGGCCTGACCCACGGTCCAATCCTGCACCAGCGGCGCAAAGGTTGCAGCGCCCTGCACCACCGGCTCGGATATGGTCTGACCGAACACCTCGGCCACGGATTCGCGCGGTGTCGGTGGCGGCGGCACGGTGGCCGGATAGGGGCGGCTGGCCTGCTCGACCGGGGCCGGCTGCGGGCTTGCGGAAGAGCCCGCGCCGTCCTGTGCGAACGCGGTGGTCGCCACAAGCGCTGCGGTGGCGATGCCGCCTGCCAATTTGCCCGAAAACTTCATTTCCATACTGCCTTTTCGCCCCGAGCCGCCAAAGGTGCGGCCGAATACATTCGCGTTCTCATACCCCTTGGGTCATGCCCCTATCAACCATCTTGGCTTTCACCTGGATTAATGTTCACACCCCTGTGGCCAAGGCGTGACCTTCAAGGCACCCTCGCCTAAGACGCCGGGATGTCGTCTCAGCGCCATGCCCTGCTGCCTTTTGCTGCCGCACTGGCGGGGGTCGGCTTCCTGTCCCTGATGGATGCCTTCATGAAAGAAGCGGCGCTGATGATCGGCGCCTACACCGCCACGGTGCTGCGCGCCTTTATCGGTGCGGCCATGATCGCACCCGTGTGGCTGGCCCGCGGCGCACGGATGCCTTCGCGCAGCGTGTGGAGGTTGCACTGGATACGCGGGGTGGTGTCGGCCTTCATGGCGCTGACGTTCTTCTACGCCCTCACGCTGCTCCCGCTGGCCGAAGCCATCGCGCTGAGTTTCATCGCCCCGCTGATCGCGCTGTACCTGGCCCGCGTGCTGCTGGGAGAGATGATCAGCCGCGCGGCGATCGGCGCGAGTGTGCTGGGCTTTGCCGGCACGCTGGTGATCGTGGGCGGGCGGATCGGGCAGGGTGAATTTGATGAAGGCGCGGCGCTGGGCGTGGCATCGCTGTTCATCTCGGCGTTGCTGTATGCCTATAACTTCATCGTCATCCGCCAGCAGGCGCAGGTCGCCGGGCCGCTGGAGATTGCGACCTTTCACAGCGGGATCGGCGGTTTGGTGCTGCTGACCCTCGCCCCGCTCCTGTGGGCCCCGCTTTCGGGTGAGGCGCTGATGCCGCTGCTGGCGGCGGGCGCGCTGACGGTGGCGGGGTCGCTCTCGATCGCCTGGGCCTATGCCCGCGCGCCTGCGAGCGTGCTGGTGCCGACCGAATATTCGGGCTTTATCTGGGCGAGTCTGCTGGGCTGGCTGTTCTTCCGCGAGGCGGTGACATGGCCCACGCTTGCCGGAACCGCGTTGATCGTGGCGGGGTGCTGGCTGGCCACCCGTCCGGCCCGTCCTTCGCTCGAACCGGCCGCCTGAGACAAATTGCCAAGGCCGAATCTGCCCTTGGCCCCCTTGACCTTGCGCCCCTAACAGCGCAGGTGCGCCCGTGAAAACCGCGCCCTTGGTGGATCGGGGGCGGGCCAATCGAAAAGGATGAACCCTCCCATGACCGCAATCGGCCAGGATACGCTCGGCACCCGCGAAACGCTTGATGTCAACGGCAAGCAATATGCCTATTACTCGCTCGCGAAAGCCGCTGAGCAACTGGGCGATGTATCGCGCCTGCCCATTTCGATGAAGGTGCTGCTGGAAAACCTGCTGCGCTTCGAGGATGCCGGCTTCACCGTCGATCGCAAGCATATCCAGGCGATCGTGGACTGGCAGAACAACCCCGCCACCGGTGAGGAAATCCAGTACCGTCCGGCGCGCGTGCTGTTGCAGGACTTCACCGGCGTGCCCTGCGTGGTCGATCTGGCCGCGATGCGCGATGCGATCAAGACGCTGGGCGGCGACACCGCCAAGATCAACCCGCTGGTGCCCGTGAACCTCGTAATCGACCACTCGGTGATGGTCGATGAATTCGGCCACCCCAAGGCCATGGAAGCCAACATGGCGCTCGAATACGAGCGCAATGCCGAACGTTACGACTTCCTCAAGTGGGGCTCCAAGAGCTTCCAGAACTTCACCGCCGTGCCTCCCGGCACTGGCATCTGCCACCAGGTGAACCTTGAGCATCTGGCACAGGCCGTATGGTCTTCGGAAGGCCCGGACGGCGTCATGGTTGCCTATCCCGACACCTGCGTCGGCACCGACAGCCACACCACCATGATCAACGGTCTGGGCGTGCTGGGTTGGGGCGTTGGCGGGATCGAGGCGGAAGCCGCAATGCTGGGCCAGCCGGTCTCGATGCTGATCCCCGAAGTCGTCGGCTTCCACCTCGAAGGCGCAATGGCCGAAGGCGTGACCGCGACCGATCTGGTGCTGACCTGCGTGCAGATGCTGCGCGAAGTCGGCGTGGTGGGGCGGTTCGTGGAGTTCTACGGGCCGGGTGTCGCCAACCTCACGCTGGCCGACCGTGCCACCATCGCCAACATGGCGCCCGAATACGGCGCGACCTGCGGCTTCTTCGGGATCGATGACAAGACGATCGAATACATGCGTCTCACCGGTCGCAGCGAAGAGAACATCGCGCTGGTCGAAGCCTATGCCAAGGCGCAGGGAATGTGGTTCGATCCGGCCAACGTGCCGGTCTTCACCAAGACCCTGAGCCTCGACATGGCCGCCGTGGTCCCCAGCCTCGCCGGCCCCAAGCGCCCGCAGGACAAGGTGATCCTTCAAGAGGTCGACGATCTGTTCAACGGCGATCTCAGCAAGGTCTACGGCAAATCCGGCCCTGCGCGCGTCGCGGTGGAAGGCAAGGATCACGATATCGGTGACGGCGACGTGGTGATTGCTGCGATCACCTCGTGCACCAACACCTCGAACCCCGATGTGCTGATCGCTGCGGGCCTCGTCGCCAAGAAGGCGAACGAGCGCGGGCTGAAGCCCAAGCCGTGGGTCAAGACCTCGCTCGCTCCCGGTTCGCAGGTGGTCACCGACTATCTGGTGAAGTCGGGCCTTCAGGCGCACCTCGATGCGGTCGGCTTCGACCTCGTCGGCTATGGCTGCACCACCTGCATCGGCAATTCCGGGCCTCTGGCCCCGCCGATCTCGGCCGCGATCAACGGCAATGACATCGTCGCTGCCTCGGTCCTGTCTGGCAACCGCAACTTCGAAGGCCGCGTGTCGCCTGACGTGCGCGCCAACTTCCTCGCGTCGCCACCGCTGGTGGTGGCCTATGCGCTGAAGGGCACCGTCACCGAGGACATCACCACCACCCCGATCGGGCAGGACCAGAACGGCAACGACGTGATGCTCGCCGATCTGTGGCCCACCAACGCCGAAATTGCGGAAAACCGCGCCGCCAACATCGACCGCTCGATGTTCGTGAACCGCTACGCCAACGTCTACGATGGCGACGAACACTGGCAGGCAATCACGGTGGAGCCGTCCGACACCTACCAGTGGCGCGCCGGATCGACCTATGTCGCCAATCCGCCCTATTTCGAAGGCATGACCATGACGCCCGCCCCGATCATGGACATCGTGGATGCCAAGCCCTTGGCAATCCTGGGCGATTCGGTCACCACCGACCACATCAGCCCGGCCGGTTCGATCAAGGAAGACAGCCCGGCAGGCGCCTTCCTCAAATCGAACCAGGTCGCGAAGAAGGACTTCAATTCCTACGGCTCGCGCCGCGGCAACCATGATGTGATGATGCGCGGCACCTTCGCCAATATCCGCATCAAGAACGAGATGGTCCCCGGCGTCGAAGGTGGGTTCTCGACCTACGATGGCGAGACGATGCCGGTCTACGATGCGGCGATGAAGCACAAGGACGACGGCACCCCGCTGGTTGTCATCGGCGGCAAGGAATACGGGACGGGCTCGTCGCGCGACTGGGCGGCCAAGGGCACGATCCTGCTCGGCGTGCGGATGGTGATGGTCGAAAGCTTCGAGCGTATCCACCGCTCCAACCTTGTCGGCATGGGCGTGCTGCCCTTGCAGTTCAAGGAAGGCGACACCCGCGAAACGCTGGGCCTGTCGTCGGACGACACCTTCTCGATCCGCGGTCTTGCCGATCTGAAGCCCGGTCAGGACATCGCCGTGGAAGTCACCCGCGCCGATGGCACGGGCTTCACCTTCACCGCGCTGTGCCGCATCGATACGGCCAACGAGATGGAATATTACCGCCACGGCGGGATTCTCCATTACGTTCTGCGCAAGCTTGCGGCATAAAGGCACGCATGACGCCAGACCGCCGCACCGCTTTCCTCCTCCCGGCTTTGCCGCTTGCACCCGTTCTGCTGGTGCTCGCGGGCTGCGGGGGCGAGGGAGACGGAGCGGATCGCGACCGGGCGCCTGGGATGCCGCTGGGGTTTGAACTGGCCATGGCCGGGGCCGCCCCGGGCGCGGAAGACGACGCGGCGGTGCCTGCGACTGCGGCCCAGCCTCCATTGATTACACTGTCCCCTGAGGAATTGGTGGCGCGGATCGCGCGAGGCAATCTCCGCCTGATCGACGTGCGAACCGATGCCGAAGTGGCTGAGGGCATGATTGCCGGAGCGGAACACATTCCGCTCGACCGGTTCGATCCGGCAGCGCTCGATCTGTCCGACGGGCGCGAGGTGGTGCTCTATTGCCGGTCCGACCGCCGCTCCGCCGTTGCAGCGGCCAAGCTGGCCGAGGCGACGGGCGAACCGGCCACCCATCTGGAAGGCGGGATTCTCGCATGGGAAGCCGCCGGTCAGCCGGTCGAGAAGCCCTAGCCCACATCATCCCGGCACCAACGCAAAGGGGCGAGCCGATCACCGGCCCGCCCCTTTTGTCGTGCCTATTCTGCGTGGCCTAGCCGAGGATCTTGCGGCGCCCCAGGATCGCCGCAGCGGCGAGGCCGAACAGGATCGTCATCGGCGGGGCTGGCACATCGTGACCGCCCGAGGAGGAGGACGAACTGCTGCTGCTCGACGAGGACGAACCCGACGAGGACGACGAGCCGCTCGACGACGAGCTCGAACCCGACGATCCGCTGCTGCCCGAAGAGGACGAACCGCTCGAACTGCTGCTCGATGACGTCGAGGACGAGCCTGACGAGCTTGTGGTGCTGCTGGTCATGTCGCCCGAGGACGACGAGGAACCGCTGCTCGACGAGGACGAACTGCCGCTCGACCCCGAAGATCCGCTGCTGCCCGGCTTGCCCGGCTTTCCGCTGCTGCCGCCCGACGACGAGGACGACGAAGAACTCGACGAAGACGAGGATGAACTGGATGATGAGGACGAAGACGAGGAGCTCGATACCGCGCCGGTCGACGAACTGACGTTACCCGACGAGCTGGAGACATTGCCCGAACTGCTGGAAACCGCGCCAGTGCTGCTGGAAACAGCGCCGGTGCTGCTGGACACATTGCCCGACGAGCTTGAAACCGCGCCGGTGGACGAGCTCACATTGCCGGAAGACGACACCGCACCGGTCGACGAGGAAACATCGCCCGAGGACGACACCGCACCGGTTGAAGACGACACATTGCCCGACGTGCTGGTGCTCGACACCTGACCGGTGCTCGAGGACACCTGACCCGTCGAGGTCGAGGTCGACACCTGACCGGTCGACGAGCTGATCTGCCCCGAGGACGATGTGGTCGAATTGTCGATGTCGATATCGATCACGACACCGCTCGATCCGCCCGAAGAGCTGCTGACCTCACCCGATGACGAGCCGGAGCTCGAACCCGAAGTGGACGTGGTGGTCGAACCCGAGGTCGACGTGCTGATCGATCCCGAAGTCGTCGTAGTGGTCGAAACCGACACATCGCCGGAAGACGAGCCGCCACCGCCGAAGAAGCCGCCGAAGAAGCCACCGCCGCCAAAGCCGCCCCCAAATCCGCCTCCGCCGAAGCCGCCGCCAAAGCCGCCACCTGGGCCACCACCACCCGAAATCGGGGGAAGCGGGGGCAGCGGCGCGGGCATGTAGGCCACCTGTGCGATGGGCGGACATTCGGCGGCGTCATAATAGGCCTGCACGGCACCAGCAGGAACGCTGGGCGCAGCGATCTGGCCAGGACGCACCGGCTGGCATTCGATCGTGCGCTCGACAATCCGGCGGCGGCGCTGTTCCGGCATCGGAATCTCACGTTCGCGCGTCTTGATGTAGCGCGCACCCGTGACCGGATCGACCTGCACCAGCTTGCCGTCGATATTGGTCGAGTAATCCGGCGCGTCGGTGTTCATCGGTTCGGCCATGCGCACCGCGCCGCCCTGCAACAATGCGACACCCGCAGCAGCGGCAGAAAGCTTCGCGATGGCCAGTTTGAGCGACATAGTCGTTAACCCTGTTTGCCTGTGGCGAGGAATGCAGACGGTCTGCACCTCTCCCAAATCCAGCATTCTTTTGATGTCAGAAGAGGCTGACGGGCAATCCGATTAACTATGCAGGAGCCGGCCGACTTGGCGGAATCGTGCGGGAATCGTCGCTTTTCGGGGTTGCTGTCCCGAACTGACACCGAAAATCGGGTTTTGGTTAGCCAAGCGGTTAAGGCTGACCGGCAGACTCAGTCTTCGAACAATCCTGTCTGGCTGGGGGGTGATTCTCTGGGCGGACTCATCTCCAGATGCGCCCAGCCGCCGTCGTTGAGCACGCGCCCTCGCGCGGTGCGGGCAATCAGGCCGAGCTGGATGAGGTAGGGCTCGACCACCTCCTCCACCGTATCGCGCGGCTCGGCGAGGCCCGCTGCCAGCGTCTCGATCCCGACAGGGCCGCCCTTGTAGGTGGTGGCGATCATGGTGAGGTAGCGCCGGTCCATCGCGTCCAGACCGAGGCGGTCGATCTCCAGCCGGGTCAGCGCCTCATCCGCGACATGGCGCGTGACGCTGGCGGCGCCTGCGACATCGGCAAAGTCGCGCACCCGGCGCAGCAGGCGGCCTGCGACGCGCGGCGTGCCACGGCTGCGACGGGCGATCTCGTGCGCGCCATCGGGCTGGATCGCAAGGCCGAGCAGCCCGGCGGCGCGGGTGACCACGCGCTCCAGCTCGGCATGGGTGTAGAAGTTGAGGCGGACGGGGATGCCGAAGCGGTCGCGTAACGGCGTGGTCAGCAGGCCCTGCCGTGTCGTGGCGCCGATCAGCGTGAAGGGCGGCAGGTCGATGCGGACAGAGCGCGCCGATGGCCCCTCCCCGATGATCAGATCGAGCGCGCGGTCCTCCATCGCGGGGTACAGCACCTCCTCGACCACGGGGGACAGGCGGTGGATCTCGTCGATGAACAGCACGTCATGCGGTTCGAGATTGGTCAGCAGCGCCGCGAGATCACCCGCCTTGGCAATCACCGGGCCGGAGGTGGCGCGGAAGCCGACGCCAAGCTCGCCCGCAATGATCTGCGCCAACGTGGTCTTGCCGAGGCCGGGAGGGCCGAAGAACAGCGTATGATCCATCGCCTCGCCCCGCGCGCGCGCAGCGGCGATGAAGACGGCGAGGTTGCCCTTGGCGGCTTCCTGCCCGACGAACTCGGCGAGGCGCCGCGGCCGCAAGGCGGCGTCCTGATCGCCCGGCTGGCGGGTGGGGGTGTGGAGGGGGGCGGGGTCAGTCATTCATACCTGCACGTCTCGCGCTGGTAATCCCACGCGCCGCCCCGGTCGAGGCACGTATCAATGTCGAGCCAATCGTCGAGCCCCGCCCCGGCGAACATTCCAGCGACGAAGATGGCCAAGGCGATCGAGGCGCGCTTCATGCTCCGCCCTCACCCACTGCACCCGCCGCGACTATGGACCCTGAAACAAGTTCAGGGTGACGAAGGTAAGGGGAATTCTCTGAAATTCCGTCATGCTGAACTTGTTTCAGCATCCATCGTGCCGCATTCTCCGAGTCATGCGGCAAGAGCGCCAGCCCTGCGTCTATATCCTCGCGAGCCAGCCGCACGGCACGCTTTACGTCGGCGTCACCAGCGACCTCGTCGGACGGCTGTGGCAGCATCGCAACGGCATCATCGAAGGCTTCGCCAGCCGCTACAAGGTCCACGGCCTCGTCCGGTACGAGCTGTTCGGCGACATGGAGCGCGCGATCCTGCGCGAAAAGCAGCTGAAACGCTGGCATCGGCAATGGAAGATCAACCTCATCGAAAGCGAGAACCCCGATTGGCATGATCTGGCGGTGGGGTTGGGGTTGCCACCCATCGACCCGCGCTGATGGCCTGATGGATGCTGAAACAAGTTCAGCATGACAAGGGTGGGAAACAACCATCACCCCGCCGCCTTCTTCAGCGCCACGCGGATCAAGTCGCCCTCGCTCGCGCCTTCGCCCAGTTCCTCGATCGCCCGCGCCACGGCCTGCGCTGCGACGGCAGGCTTGAACCCGAGATTCTCCAGCGCACTTGCCGCATCCGCGCCCACGCTGCCAGCGGGGACGGCCGCTGCGCCACCCGCAAACGCGCCGCCGCCACCCGGCATGCCGCCGGCTTTGTCCTTCAGCTCATTGACGATCCGCGCCGCCAGCTTGGGCCCGACCCCGTTGGCGCGGGTCACCATCGCCGCGTCGCCCTTGCCGCAGGCGTCGCGCAACTCGCCGGTCGAGAGCGCCGAGAGGATCGCCAGCGCCACCTTGCTCCCTACGCTCTGCACGCCGGTGAGCAGCCGGAACCAGTCCCGCTCGGACGCTTCGGCAAAGCCCAGCAGGCGCATGTCGGTCTCGCTCACCTGCATTTGCGTGTGGACGGTGCAGAACTCGCCCACCGATCCCAGCGCGGACAATGTGCGGCTGGAGCACCACACCAGATAGCCAACCCCGCCGACATCGACGATGGCCCAATCCTCGCCCGTGCTGTCGAGCCTGCCGGATAGCTTTGCAATCATGCTTTGTTCCTTGCCGCATCCCCCGGCCTAAAGCCAGAGCGGCCTTGCGCCCTTTCCGCAACTTGCTGCGCCCGTGTTGGAGACACATGAGACACTGTCCAGGAAAGGAAAACCTTGGCCCTGTGGCCTGCGCAGGAACGCAGCGAGGAAAGGGGCATGGCGGGTGGTCATAGAGACACGCTAACAATACGCCGCGCAGTAGGAAATTCGCGCCTTCTCGACACGCGGCGCAATTGCGGTAAGGAAATCGGCCATGAGCTGGAACACCTTCGGGCGCGTGCTGCGCTTTACCACTTGGGGCGAAAGTCACGGGCCTGCGCTGGGCGCGGTGGTCGACGGGTGCCCGCCGGGGCTGGCGATCAGCGAGGCGTTCATTCAGCCCTTCATGGATGCGAGGAAGCCCGGCACCAGCCGCTTCACCACGCAGCGGCGCGAGAATGACATCGTGCGCATCCTTTCGGGCGTGTTTGAGGGCAAAACGACCGGCACGCCGATCAGCCTGATGATCGAAAACACCGATCAACGGTCGAAAGACTATTCGGCAATCGCGCAGCAGTATCGTCCGGGCCATGCCGATTACGCCTATGACGCCAAATACGGCATCCGCGATTATCGCGGCGGCGGGCGCTCATCGGCGCGCGAGACTGCGGCGCGGGTCGCTGCGGGCGCGGTGGCGAGGGCAGTGATCCCCGAGGTCAGAATCGTGGCCTACGTGTGCGAGTTGGGCGGCGACCGGATCGATCCCGCGCAGATCGACCATGCCGAGATCGCCAAGAACCCGTTCTTCTGCCCCGATCCCGAAGCCGCCAAGCGCTGGGAGGCCAAGGTCGACGACGCGCGCAAAGCCGGGTCATCGCTCGGCGCGATCGTCGAATGTGTCGCCACCGGCGTCCCCGCAGGATGGGGCGCGCCGATCTATGCCAAGCTCGACAGCGATCTGACCGCCGCGATGATGAGCATCAATGCGGTCAAGGGCGTCGAGATCGGCGACGGCTTCGAAGCTGCGCGCCTGACCGGCGAGCAGAATGCCGACCGGATGCGGCCAGGTGTGGACGGCAAGCCGGAATATGCCAGCAACCACGCGGGCGGCACCGCGGGCGGTATCTCGACCGGGCAGCCGGTGGTGTGCCGAGTGGCGTTCAAGCCGACCTCGTCGATCCTCACGCCGGTGGAGTCCATTAACAGCGCGGGTGAAGCGGTGGAGGTGGTCACCAAGGGCCGCCACGACCCCTGCGTCGGCCTGCGCGGCACCCCGGTGGTCGAAGCGATGATGGCGCTGGTGCTGGCGGACCACAAGCTGCTGCACCGGGGGCAGGTGGGTTAAGCGGTATGGCAGCTTTGCCTCGCTTCTGTAAAAATCCTGCCATTCAGAAATCGACCCACTTGAAGTCATTAGGGAATCATGAGATTGTTGTAAGCATCGAGTGCAAAAACCTTCCATGAGGGAGCGGAAAATGCGGCCACGGAACCTATTTATTTTCGCCTCGGCAGCATCTGCAGCGCTTGTTGGGTGCAGCGCCAATGATGATGCAAATGCGCGCGTCGCCACCCTCGTAGTTGAGGGGCCCCAGGACAGTTTGGAGCGCTTTGCGAACCTTCAAGGTTCGCGACGCCCTGCATTGTCGGTCTCTGAGTTCACGGATCTTGGTGAAGGCCGATCGGAAGGCGCCGTTGCGCTGCCTAAGGACTTCAGCGACAACGATCTTGTCCACACGACGAGAGAGGCAGTTGCGGCTGGCCTCAGCTACGAACTTGTTATCGTTCGATAGGGCAACCGAGCTACACGAATGCACTGGTGAAAGCTGACCACATACTGGTCAATTCCCCATGTCCGCTATCCACCCAACTGCAGTCATTCCGAGCAGAGCAGCGCGCTCCTAAAACCGGACGGGCAGCTTGGGCTGGATCCCTGTCAAAAGCGTTCTGGCAGCATGCACCCCCTCAAGCAGAGAACATTTCTCTCCCCTTGTGGGAGAGATACGCAGGCTTGGCAGCTTGCTGCCTAGCCGGAGTTGAGAGGGGGCAGGGCCGGAGCCCTGCTCCGGACCCCTCTCCCAACCCTCTCCCGCAAGGGGAGAGAGCAAGTGTCGCCTATCCACCCATTTGCGTTTATAGGAAAATCAGCTGCCAGCCGCCAAAAGTGGACCAAGCGCGACGTGGCCCTGAACGCCAAAACCGATGTGTTCCCGCGTCACAGATTGAAAAAAGCGATCTTCGCAATCGCAACAATCAACTTTTGTGCAGCGCAAAAAGCCCTATCTGGGCAGTACCAGTTCAATCCAACCTCTCAACCCAAGCAAAAGGACACACTTCCATGGGTATCATCGGTTCGACTCTCCAGCCGTTCAAAGCCACCGCATTCCAGGCCGGCAAGGACTTCTTTGACGTCACCAGCGAAGATCTCGCCGGCAAGTGGTCGGTGTTCTTCTTCTACCCGGCGGACTGGACCTTCGTCTGCCCGACCGAGCTTGAAGACATGGGCGAAAAGTACAGCCAGCTGCAGGCCATGGGCGTTGAAGTCTATGCCGTCAGCACCGACACGCATTTCAGCCACAAGGCCTGGCACGACAATTCGGACAAGATCAGCAAGCTGACCTTCCCGTTCCTGGGTGACCAGAACCACGTGCTGTCGAACCAGTTCGGCGTGCTGCGTCAGGATTCGGGCCTTGCCGACCGTGCGACCTTCGTTGTCGATCCCGATGGCGTGATCCAGATCATGGAAATCACCTGCGAAGGCGTGGGCCGCAATGCCAACGAACTGACCCGCAAGATCAAGGCCGCCCAGTATGTGCGCGCCAATCCCGGTCAGGTCTGCCCGGCAGCGTGGGAAGAAGGCAGCGACACGCTGGCCCCTTCGCTCGACCTGGTCGGCAAGATCTAAGGCCAAGTCGCCTTACTATTGGTTGGCGCGGGGGCATCTCCCTCCCCCACGTCTCTCGCGCTGACCGACAATCCCGAGCGCCAACAATGAGCCCTCGGGTCGTGACCGGGACCGGATAGCCCGCCCCTCCCCCTTGGGGGCAGGCGCGATCCGGTCCCGCGTTGCCCGATACCGGATCACCACGAATTTCTCGCGCGATTGCCCGCGCCCGGAGGACATCATGCTCGACGCCGCCATGCAGACCCAGCTCAAGACCTATCTTGCCAACCTTCGCGAAGGCGTGGAACTGGTCGCCTCGCTCGATGACAGCGACAAGTCGCGCCAGACGCGCGCGCTGATCGAGCAGATCGCCGCGCAGCACGACCTTGTCACCGCGCAGTTCGATGGCACCGATGATCGCAAGCCCAGCTTCGTGATCCGCCGTGCGTCTGACGCGACCAAGTGGGTCCGCTTTGCCGGCCTGCCGATGGGGCATGAATTCACCAGCCTCGTGCTCGCGCTGCTGTGGGCCGGCGGCCATCCGCCCAAGGTCGATGCCGATCTGATCGAACAGGTGCGCGCGCTCGAAGGCGATTACAATTTCGAGATGTTCTTCTCGCTCTCCTGCCACAACTGCCCCGACGTGGTGCAGGCGTTGACACTGATGGCGCTGGAAAACCCGCGCATCACGGCGACCCTGATCGAAGGCGGCACCTTCCAGGACGAGGTCGAGCGCCGCGACATTATGGCCGTGCCTGCGACCTTCCTGAACGGCGAGAGCTTTTACAACGGCAAGATGGAGCTGGCCGAGATTCTGGCAAAGCTGGACGTCAACGCCGGCGCCAAGCAGGCGGAAAAGCTGGCCGCCAAGGCGCCTTTCGAGGTGCTGGTGGTTGGCGGCGGCCCCGCTGGAGCATCGGCGGCGGTCTACACCGCGCGCAAGGGCTTTCGCACCGGGATCGCGGCCGAACGTTTCGGCGGACAGCTGATGGATACGCTGGGGATCGAGAACCTGCCTGGCACATCCTATACCGAAGGCCCCAAGCTGACCGACAGCCTGAAGAGCCATGTCGGCGAATATGAAATCGACCTGATGGATCTTGCCCGTACGGTCGAACTCAAGCCCGCCAAGGACGTTGGTGGCTTCCATGAAGTCGTGATGGATAATGGCGCCAGCCTCAAGGCGCGCTCGCTGATCCTGTCGACCGGCGCACGCTGGCGCAACCTGGGCGTGCCCGGCGAAGCGGAATATCGCAACAAGGGCGTGGCCTATTGCCCGCACTGCGATGGCCCGCTGTTCAAGGGCAAGCGCATCGCGGTAATCGGCGGCGGCAATTCCGGCGTCGAAGCGGCGATCGACCTTGCCGGGATCGTGGGCCACGTGACGCTGGTGGAGTTCGATACCAAGCTGCGCGCAGACGAAGTGCTGCAACGCAAGCTGCGCTCGATGCCGAACGTCGAAATCATCACCAATGGCCAGACCACAGAGGTTCTGGGCGATGGCACCCGCGTGAACGGCATGATCGTGAAGGACCGCGCGAGTGGCGAGGAACGCCGGATCGCTCTGGAAGGCGTGTTCATCCAGATCGGCCTGGTTCCCAACACCGAATGGCTGCAGGGCATCGGCCTTGAGCTTAGCAAGCACGGCGAAATCGTGATCGACGATCACGGTGCAACCAGCATTCCCGGCATCTACGCCGCGGGCGATTGCACCACCGTGCCGCACAAGCAGATCGTGGTGGCGATGGGCGAAGGGGCCAAAGCGGGCCTCGGCGCGTTCGACTTCCTGATCCGCAACGAGCCGGTAGCGGACGTCGCGCAGGCAGCGTGAGGCATTCCTTGGGGATGGGCTGCAGTCAAGGCTACGCAGCTTTGCTGCGGGGTTGCACGCAGAGACGCTGAGGAAGAAGTGGAGACGCGGAGATGTTGCGCTGCGCCGCAGGCATCTTCCGCGTTCTCCACCAGGCCGCTGTTGGAGCGATGCGGTTGTGCGTGCGGCTTTGCCGCGCGGACGACATCTCTGCGCCTCTCCTTTCCTCTGCGATCCCTGCGTGAAGCCCCTTTTTCTTTCGGGCGCCAAGGTTCAAGGGGCACGGTTTCCCAGTTCCACTAATCGCCTTACTCAATCAAAATGCGCGCATTAATCGATTGGACGCATCATCCTTAAAGCGTCATCCTCTCAACATAGGCTATGCGCTCAGGCGCGAGTCTGAACCCCGAGAGGAGACATATCATGGACGCAAAAACCGGAGAGATGAGCGGCGGTTGCCCCTTCCACGGCAGCACCGAAATGCGCAACCTGCTGGGCCGCACCAATCGCGATTGGTGGCCGCAGGCCTTGCAGGTCGACATCCTGACCGAACGCGGTCGCAGCGCGAACCCTTACGGCGAAGATTTCGATTATGCCGAAGCGTTCAACACGCTCGATTACACCGCGCTCAAGGCCGATCTGACCGCGCTGATGACCGACAGCCAGTCCTGGTGGCCGGCCGATTACGGGCATTACGGCCCGTTCTTCATTCGCATGGCCTGGCACGCGGCCGGCACCTATCGCACCGGTGACGGGCGCGGCGGATCGAACAGCGGCCAGCAGCGTTTCGCCCCGCTGAACTCGTGGCCCGACAACGGCAACCTCGACAAGGCGCGCCGCCTGTTGTGGCCGATCAAGCAGAAATACGGCAAGAACATCAGCTGGGCCGATCTGTTCATCCTGACCGGCAATGTCGCGATCGAATCGATGGGCGGACCGGTGTTCGGCTTTGGCGGCGGGCGTGCCGACGTGTACGAGCCGGAGAGCGTTTACTGGGGCACGGAAGAACAGTGGGTCAACGAAGACGTCCCCACCCGCATCCACCCCAAGGAAGGCCGCGCGCTGGAAAACCCGCTTGCCGCGATCCAGATGGGGCTCATCTACGTCAATCCCGAAGGGCCGCAGGGCAACCCGCATGATCCCGAAGGCATGGCCCGCGACATGCGCGAAACCTTCGCCCGCATGGCGATGAATGACGAGGAAACCGTCGCCCTCACCGCAGGCGGTCACGCCTTTGGCAAGTGCCACGGCGCACACCCGGCCGACAGCTTCGGCGGCGCGCCCGAGAGCGAAGACCTGCACCTGATGGGCTTCGGCTGGCTCAACGACGAGGAAGAGATTGCCCGCGGCAATATCACCACCTCGGGCATCGAAGGCGCGTGGACGCCCAATCCGACGCAGTGGGGCGGCGACTATTTCCGCCTGCTGTTCAAGTACGACTTTGAACTCGTGCAGTCGCCCGCGGGCGCTTACCAGTGGACCCCGATCAATCCCGAGCCGGAGGATATGGCCCCCGACGCGCGCGACCCTTCGAAGAAGGTGCCGACGATCATGACCACCGCCGACATGGCGTTGAAGCGTGATCCGGAATATCGCAAGATTTCCGAACGGTTCCTCAACGATCAGGCGGCGCTGGACGATGCCTTTGCACGGGCATGGTTCAAGCTGTGCCACCGCGACATGGGCCCCAAGGTCAAGTATCTCGGCCCCGAAGTGCCGCAAGAAACGCTGATCTGGATGGACCCGGTTCCCGAAGGCACCGCGCCGTCTGATGCCGAAGTGGCGCGCTTCAAGAACGCGATCCTGAACAGCGGCCTCAGCGTGCGCGAATTGGTGAAAGCGGCTTGGGCTTCGGCCTCGACCTACCGCAATTCGGACCACCGCGGCGGCGCCAACGGCGCGCGCATCCGGTTGGAACCGCAGCGCGGCTGGGCGGTCAATGATCCGGAAGAACTGGCCAAGGTGCTCGACACTATCGAGTCCCATCGTGGGCAGCTCAGCATGGCCGATGCCATCGTGCTGGCGGGCAATGCCGCGATTGAAAAGGCCGCGCGCGATGCCGGGCATGACGTGACCGTCCCCTTCATGGGCGGGCGCGGCGATGCCACCGAGGAACACACCGACGCCGAAAGCTTCGAGCCGCTGGAACCGTTCGCCGATGGTTTCCGCAACTACCTCAAGACCAAGGCACAGGTCCGGACCGAGGAAATGCTGATTGACCGCGCGCATCTGCTCGGCCTGTCGATCCCGGAACTGACCGTGCTGGTCGGCGGGATGCGGGCGCTGGGTGCGGTCAGCGATCATGCCGAGCACGGCCACCGGATCGGCGTGTTGACCGAAACGCCGGGCAAGCTGACGCCGGACTTCTTCCGCAACCTGCTCGACATGAACACCAAGTGGGCACCGGTCGATGACAGCGGTGACGAGGAATATGTCGCCACCGACCGTGCAACCGGCGAGGAAAAGTGGCGCGCGACCCGCACCGATCTGGTGTTCGGATCGAACTCGATCCTGCGTGCGCAGGCCGAGGTCTATGCCGAGAGCGGGAACGAGGGCAAGTTCGTGTGCGACTTCATCTCGGCCTGGAACAAGGTGATGAACGCGGACCGCTTCGATGTGGCTTACGCCAAGTATCACTGAGCCTTGATCGCTTGAGACAGGAAGGGCCCCCGGTAGCGATACCGGGGGCCTTTTCGTGCCCGGTCAGATCCAGCGTGCTTCGCGCAAGGGCGCAACGTTGGCGCGGGCGACTGGGGCTTCTATCCCGCGGGCGAGTTTCAGGCGGATGTTGCGCCCGTCGCGCACCACATCCTCCACCGCGCCGCGCGCCACCCACCAGCTGCGATGCACCTGCATCCCTTCCAGATCGCTCACCAAGGCAACCGCATCACGCAGCCGCATCAACACAAGCGCGGAGCCGAGCGCCGTGTGCACGCGGACGTAATGGTCCTCCATCTCCAGCGCGACGATATCGCTGCCGAGTTCAGCGGGCATTTGCGCAAGCAGCGGGTTGGGCGGCGGCGGCGCGGGTGGCTGTGCCGGCGCAAACACTGGTGACAGCATCGGCGCGGGCATCGGGCTGGGCGTTGCCATCGGTGGCGGCTCGGCGGCGGGCGCGTCCTGCCCCGGTTTCGCAAGGTTGAAGAACGCTGTCACCGCCCCGCCGATCACCAACACCGAAAAATAGGTCGCCAACGCCGATTCGAGGCCCGGCCATGATGGTGCATCCGGCAAGCTGCCGATGGCGATGACGGCCAAGGACATGGGAAAGGTCGCAATCAGACACGTGCCGATCAACAGCGCCCAGCGCGGCAAATCCAGTGCGCGGTGCGCCCAGGTCGCCAGCGGGTCCATCGGGCGGTAAAACACATAGCCAAGCATCGCAAAACCGATCCAACTGGCGATCCGCACCGGCAGCGGCGCGGCGATGCTGCCAAATGGCCCGATTACCCCCAGAAACACCCCGATCGCCACCATCACCGACAGATCGATCATGATCCGGCGAATAATCAGACGGCGCTGTGGAGGACGCTGGGGGTTCATCGTTCAATAGGTGCCTGCCCGTTCGCGCTTCGTAAAGTGGTAGAGTGCCGGTTTCTGCGGCCATTTCGCGCATGGCGGCAACACGTCGCGAAGGCGTGGTTGCCCGCGAACGGCGCGGCAGCATCCTGACCCGGCAAACACCACACCGCCTTTCAGGAGACCCGCCATGACCGCCATCACCCTGCCTTTCAGCGCCGCTGCCCCGAAGACTGCCCGTTTCGACATCGGTCCCGTGGCCCGCACCGCTGTCAGCCTTGCCTGTTTCACCATGAGTTTTGCGGTGGTGGTGGCGCTGGGCAAGGCGGCGTTCGGGATGGTCGATAACCTCCACCATTACGCCAAGCTGCCGATCATCATTCACGTGGCGGCCGTGCTGCCGACCATTCCGCTGGGCGGCTGGTTGTTACTAGCGAAAAAAGGCACCGCGCTGCACAAGCAGCTTGGCAAGATCTGGCTGGCGCTGATGCTGATCACCGCCACATCGGCGATCTTCATCCAGTCCAACGGCACCTTCAGCTGGATCCATCTGTTCGTGCCGATAACCTTCCATGCCGCCTGGAAGGTTGTGGCGACCGCGCGGCGCGGCGACATTCAGGCGCATAAGCGGCATCTGGTGTTCACCTATCTGACCGCGCTGATGCTGCCGGGTCTCGCAGCTTTCCTGATCCCCGGACGGCTGATGAATGTCATGCTGCTGGGCTGACACGCGCCGATCGCGGCACCGGATGAAGGTGCCGCGCAGCGAAATGCCCAAGCGCGCCCGGCCGCCCGGCACGGCATGCGGCGAAGGGGCGGAATAGGGAATATCCCCCAAGCCTGCTGTAATGGCTCGAAGAATATTTACACCGAATGTGATTTGGCCCATCGGCAGTGGTGCCGATGGGCGCAACGACAAGGGAAACGGGCAAATCTGCGCTGACAGACGCAGGGGCCGCAGGAGAGAATGATGCCAAACAAGGGCAAGCCCTTTGTCGTGTACCGCCGCGGCGTGGGCTTTATTGCGATTGCCCCGCGCGGCGTCATGGGCTGGGCCCAGTTCACAGCATGGGTTGCGCTGCTCGTCGCCGCGGTCTGGTGGTTTGCAGACTACAGCAGAGACGCAAGCAACGGACAGGATTTCGGTGTGGCCCTGGTCTTGTTCATCACGGGTTTGATTGGCTGGTCGGTCTGTCTGTTGTGGTGGATGTTTGCGCGATCCGAGACGATCGATATTGTCGTGCTGAAACGTGATCGGCAACGCGCGCGGCGCAAAAAGGAGCGGGACTCCTGATAGCCTCGCCCCGTCACCTGGTTATCTTGCAAGACGCTCCCCGATGTCAGGCTGTCGCATTCCGCTCGACTTGAGGCCCAACGAGGTGGGCCTGGGAATCCCGGGCGGCGGTGCCGTACACCAAATTGTCGATTGTAACCTTGCGTTCCCTGTCTTCAAACGGGCAAGGCGCCTTCATCCCGCCATCGCGATCACCCCGTCGCGGCGCAGCGAAAGCCAGAACCGGTTAAAAGCTTTTGCCAGATGTGAGGCGCAACAGCAAACCCGCGCGCGATCATCCAGATCGCGGCACGAATCGCTTCGAAAATGGGCGCCAACTGCCGCTTCGCCCGCGTCAGCTCTTGGCGGCGTGTTCCGCCCGCGCGAGTTCATGCAGCCAATCGGCGTGGCGCGGGGCTTTCTTGGTCTGTGACCATTCTTCCAGCATCACCGGCGCGACGCGGGCAAGCTCGGCATATTGCTCGTCCGTGCCGATGTCGGCGGCGAGTTCCACGCGGTGCCCGTTGGGATCGAAGAAATAGATCGACTTGAAGATGCCGTGATGCGTCGGGCCGAGCACGTCGATGCCTTGCGATTCAATATGCGCCTTGGCGGCGAGCAGCGCGTCTTCGGAAGGCACCTTCAGCGCCAGATGCTGCACCCATTGCGGGGTGTTGGCATCGCGGCCCATGTCGGGCTGGTTCGGCAGTTCGAAGAAGGCGAGGATGTTGCCGTTCCCCGCATCGAGGAAGATGTGCATGTAGGGATCATATTCGCCGGTCGAGGGGACGTGATCCTCGGCAAAGGCGGTGGTGTAGGTCATGCCCAGCACGCGGGCGTACCATTCCACCGTCTGCTTGGCGTCCTTGCAGCGATAGGCGGCGTGGTGAATGCCCCCAAGCTGGACGGGATGGCTTTTGGGGTGGGTGGTCATACCGCCGGTGCCCCTGTGGTCAGCACGCCGCGTTCGATCTGGTCACGCTCGATGCTCTCGAACAGCGCCTTGAAATTGCCTTCGCCAAAGCCATCGTCGCCCTTGCGCTGAATGAATTCGAAGAACACGGGGCCGACCTGCGCCTGCGCGAAGATTTGCAACAGCAGGCGGGGGTTGCCGCCTTCGGTGGTGCCGTCGAGCAGAATGCCGCGCATCTGAAGCGCATCCACATCCTCGCCGTGGCCCGGCAGGCGTCCGTCGAGCATGGCATAGTAGGCCGGCGGCGGTGCAGTCATGAAAGGGACGCCGAGGTCCTTGAGCCGGTCCCAGCAGGCGGTGAGATCATCGCAGATCAGCGCAATATGCTGGATGCCTTCGCCGTTGAAGGCGCGCAGGAACTCTTCGATCTGGCCCTTGCCGCCCTCGCCTTCTTCGTTGAGCGGAATGCGGATCTTGCCGTCGGGCGCGGTCAGCGCCTTGGAGGTGAGGCCGGTATATTCGCCCTTGATGTCGAAGAAGCGGATTTCGCGGAAGTTGAACAGGGTTTCGTAGTAGTCGGCCCAGTACTTCATGCGGCCCGAATAGACGTTGTGGGTGAGGTGATCGATCGTGTGGAAGCCCGCGCCGACCGGATGCCGGTCAACGCCCGGAAGATATTCGAAATCAATGTCGTAGATCGTCAGATCATTGCCGGCGCCCTGATAGCGATCCACCAGATAGAGGATCGCGCCGCCGATGCCGCGGATCGCGGGGATGCGCCGTTCCATCGGGCCGGGTTCGTTGGCGACAGGCTCTGCACCCTTTTCCAGCAGAAGCGCATAAGCCTTGGCCGCATCGCGCACCCGGAACGCCATGCCGCAGGCTGACGCGCCATGTTCGCGCGCAAAATACCAGGCGGCGCTTTTCGGCTCGTAATTGGCGATCAGGTTGATGCCGCCCTGCCGCCACAGGTCCACGTCTTTCGAGCGGTGATGCGCGACGCGGGTGAAGCCCATGGCTTCGAACACCGGCTCCAGCACGCCCTTTTGCGGGGCGCAAAACTCGACAAATTCGAACCCGTCGAGGCCGACGGGGTTTTCGAACAGGTCCTGGGCCGCATTCGTATTGGTCTGGGCGTTCATGGCGGGCATCCCCTCTCACAGGCATTTAGTTTCAATTGAAACCAGTTACCGCAAAAGGGCGATTCGCGCAAGGCGGCGCTCAGATGTCTTTCATCAACTAAATGGGGCGATGCGCCCCAATGTCCGGCCTCGCTCGTCCTGCGTCAGGGTAAGTCTTGCGCCAAAAGGCGCGCCGCTTTCAAAGGCCGCTGAGGTGGCAGGGTCGGTCAGATCGGCGTTGCCCACCACCCGCTCGCCCGCGTCGCTCCGCCCGATGACAATCGCCTCGTCGCCCTTGGGGCTCCGGTTGATGGTGTATGTCTCGACCACCGCGTGTCGCACCGGACCCTTGGCCAGCGGCACCTGATCGGTGGCCTTGGGGAGCATGGCAAAGCGGTCGTTCGCGCTCCAGTCGGCAGGAGTCGTCGAATAGATGCCGGTGGCGTATTTGCTCATCCACCCGCCATTCGCGCCCACCAGCGCAAAGCTGCCCCGGTCAGCCCGCACCCGAGCGACCGCTTCGGCGATGGCGTGGGCCGAATAGTTGTTCCCGGCCCCGCCGAAGAACGGCAAGCCCCCCGTCAACGTCAGGCCGCGCGGGTCGTCGTCGGCGAGGCCGAAATGGTCGCACTGGTTGAACACGGGGATCGCAAAGCAGGAATAGAAGTCGAGATAGGCCATGTCCGCCATGCCCTTGCCCGCCCGCGCTAGCGCGGCTTCGACACTGGCGATGCTGGCGGGGCTCGCCGCCAGGTCGGGGCGCTGCGACAGCTTGAGTTCGGTCGCGGCGGTAACGGCATGGATATGCACCCACTTGTCTTGCGGCACCCCCAGCGCGCGAGCCAGACCGGCGCTAGCCACGATGATCGCGGCGGCCTGATTCACCTGATCACGGGCCACTGTCATGCGCGGATAGGGTTCCGCCACGATGCGGTTGCGCGCCGTGACCGTGGCCAACTCCTCCGCGCTGCGCTCGACCGGGGCCGCCGAATGCGGATTGGCGGCAGCGACGCGGGTAAAGGGCGCGAACAGCTTGCCGATTCCCCGCCGGTATGCGTCCAGCCCCATGCCCAGCCGGTGCCGCCGCGCATTTTCCGCGAGCGCATAAAGCGGGATCGCCCCGGTCGCACCATGCGCCATCAGTGCAGGCTCCAGCAGTTCCTCGACCCCGAAGCCCTGATCCTCGAAATCACCGGGGATATCCTCGGACCAGTCGGGCGCCTCGCCCTTGGCTGACAGCGCCAGCACGGTCGAGATCGCTTCCGATCCGACGATTACCGCGCATTGGCTGGTGCCCGCCGCGATGGCCGAGGCGAACTCGCCCACCAATTGCTGGTTGGTCTGCCCGCCGGTGGTGGTGAGGATGGCGCGGGCCGGGTTCGCATCAACCCGCTTGGCAATCGCGCGCGGCACGTTGTTCGCGGCACCGAACGGCGGCTTGCGACCGGGCCGCGACATCTCGAAGGCACGGATTGCGGCGAGGGTGTCGATGGCGCTTGCCACATCACCACGCGCGCCGCTGTCAGCGATTGCCGCCGACAGCGCCCGCCCGGCCAGGTCCATATAGGAAAGGGCGGCGTAGCCGGGCTCGCCCACCCTCTCCGAAAATTGCCCCGCCCCGATAATGACCGGGGTGGAGTCTGCCGTGTCAGTCGACAAAGCCGTCGACCCGCTCGACGATGATCGCCGGGGCCATCCCGCCCGCCGCGCACATCGTGACGAGGCCGTACCGCCCGCCGCGGCGTTCAAGCTCGTCAATCACGGTGCCGATCAGCATTGCGCCAGTGGCGCCAATCGGGTGGCCCAGTGCAATCGCGCCGCCGCTGACGTTGACCTTGTCCCAGCTCAGGCCGAGATCGCGCACGAACTTCGCGGCGACCACGGCAAAGGCTTCGTTGATTTCATAGAGGTCGATGTCGTCCACGGTCAGGCCCGCCTTGGCCAGCGCCTTGCGGGCGGCCGGCACCGGCGCATTGAGCATCAGCGTCGGATCATCGCCCATGTTGACCGTGGCGACGACCCGCGCGCGCGGTTTCAGCCCGTGCGCTTCGGCATAGGCACGGCTGGTGATCAGCACTGCCGCTGCGCCATCAACCACGCCGCTTGAATTGCCCGCGTGGTGGACGTGTTCGATTTTTACATCGGGATATTTCTGGTTGATCAAGCCGCGAAAAGTGGTGCCCTTTTCGTCCAGCGGCACATCAGCAATTTTGGGGAAGGCCGGCGCAATCGCTGCCAGATCCGCCATCGTCGTTTGCGGACGTGGATATTCGTCATGATCGAGCAGCACGGTGCCATCATCGGCCACCACCGGCACAATCGACTTGGCAAACCGGCCCGCGGCAATCGCTTCGGCGGCGCGCTGCTGCGAACGATACCCGATCGCGTCGAGATCTTCGCGGGTGAAGCCTTCCATGCTGGCAATCGCATCGCCGCAGATACCCTGGTGCGACTGCGGATGCACGGCTTGCAAGCGCTCGTTATAGCTGCCCATCATCGGCGGTTTGATCCCGGCGCGCATCTTTTCCTGCGCCATTGCCGCGGTGAGGCTCATCATCTCGGTGCCGCCGGCAACAACGCAATCCTCCATCCCGCTCATCACCTGCGCGGAAGCCAGTGCCACGCTGGTGATGCCGCCGCCGCAGAAACGGTCCAGCGTGGTGCCGGACGAAGTAATGTCAAAGCCTGCATCCAGCGCCGCCATGCGCCCCATGTCGCCCGCCTGCATCCCGTCCTGCGTCGAGACCGACCAGATCACGTCATCAACCGTGGCGGTATCGAGGTTGTTGCGGTCCTTGATCGCCTTGAGCACGGTTGCGGCCAGATGCTGCGGGTGTTCGGCGGCCAGCGCGCCCTTGCCCTGCTTGCCGATCCCGCGCGGGGTGCGCACTGCGTCGATAATGTAAGCCTCGGCCATGATGATCCTCTCTCTTTTCCGTCATTCTGAAATTGCGGTTGACGCGTTGGTAAACCCACTGCACCACTCGCACAAGAATTGCGTTTCAAAATGCAATCACATTTTCGAGAGGGAGAGAATCTGTGAGCGATACCGCTGCACCTGAAGTTTTGACCGAAGTCGAGGACGGCGTCCTCATCGTCACCATCAACCGGCCCGAAGCCAAGAACGCGATGACCAAGGCTGCAGCCGAAGGGATCGCTGCGGCGATGGAGCGTCTCGACAGCGATGACAATTTGCGCGTTGGCATCATCACCGGCGCGGGCGGGACGTTCTGTTCGGGCATGGACCTCAAGGGCTTCCTGCGTGGCGAATCACCCAGCGTCGAAGGCAAGGGGTTTGGCGGCGTCGTGCAGTCGCCGCCCGCCAAGCCGCTGATCGCGGCGGTGGAAGGCTATGCGCTGGCAGGGGGGCTGGAGCTGATGATCGCGTGTGACCTGGTGGTCGCGCACGCCAATGCCAAGTTCGGCATCCCCGAAGTGAAGCGCGGGCTTGTGGCAGCCGCCGGCGGCGTGATGATGCTGCCCGACCAGATCCCCGAACGCATCGCGCTGGAACTGGCGCTGACCGGCGAATTCATCGGGGCAGAGCGCGCCTATCAGCTTGGAATGATCAACGAAGTGACCGAGGGTTCGGCGCTGGATGGTGCGAAGGCGCTGGCGGCGAAGATCGCGGCCAACGGCCCGCTCGCGGTCAGGGTGTCCAAGGCAGTGATGAAGCAATCGCGCGGATGGGCGATGGAAGACCGTTACACCAAGCAGGGCCAATTGATTGGCCCCGTCTTCGTCAGCCACGATGCCCGCGAAGGCGCGGCTGCCTTCGCCGAAAAGCGCAAGCCCAACTGGACCGGCAAATAAGAACGCGTTGGTGTGCGGCGCGGGCAAAGACGCGCCGCACACCGGGGGATCACGAGGAGAGAGAGCAATGCCCGTCATCGATGTGCCGCAACCGGCCTTCATGGAAGAAGAAGAAATCGCCATTTTCGCCGACGCGGTCGGCAAGTTCTACGCCCAGCACGCACCGCAAAAGCGGGTCGAGAAGTGGCGCGAGGACGGGATGGTCGAACGCGAATTCTGGCGCGAAGCGGGCGCCGCGGGCCTGCTCGGCGTCAGCGTTCCGACCGAATACGGCGGCCACGGCGGCGACTTCCGGCATGACATGGTGGTGATCGACCAGCAGGGCAAGCACGGCGTCGACGGCTTTGGCGCGTCGCTCCACAACACCATCATCCTCCCCTACCTGGTCCGCCACGGCACCGAGGAGCAGAAGCAGAAATATCTGCCGCGCCTCGTCGCCGGCGATCTCGTCAGCGCGATAGCGATGAGCGAGCCCGACGCCGGGTCCGACCTGCAATCGATCAAGACCACCGCGCTGAAGGACGGCAACGGCTACCGGCTGAACGGCTCGAAGACCTGGATCTCGAACGGCCAGCTTGCTGATTTCATCATCGTCGTCGCCAAGACTGATCCGGCCGAGGGCGCCAAGGGCATTTCTCTGCTGCTGCTCGAAACTGACGGTGCCGAAGGCTTTGCGCGTGGCAAGAAGCTCGACAAGATCGGGCTCGATGCGCAGGACACCAGCGAATTGTTCTTCGACAACGTGTTCATTCCGGCGGACAATCTGCTCGGCGGCGTCGAAGGGCGCGGGTTCTACCAACTGATGGGCGAGCTGCCGCAGGAACGCCTGGTGATCGCAATGAACGCCATTTCGGGAATCGAAAAGGCGCTCGATGTGACGGTCGACTACGTCAAGAACCGCAAGGCCTTCGGCAAGACGATCTGGGACTTCCAGAACACTCAGTTCGTGCTGGCTGACCTGAAGGCACGCGGCACAGCGGCGCGGGTGTTCGTCAACGATTGCATCGCCAAGCTGCTCGAAGGCAAGCTCGATGTCGCCACCGCCAGCATGGCAAAATACTGGGTGACCGAGCTGCAATCGGAAGTCGTCGACAAGTGCCTGCAGTTCCACGGCGGCGCGGGCTATATCAATGATTATGCCATCGCCCGGATGTACCGCGACACCCGCATCGCGCGGATTTACGGCGGATCGAACGAGATCATGAAGATGCTGATTGCGAGGAGTATGTGATGCGTGCCCGCCTCCGCGGCTGCGTCCTCGCTAGACATCCTTCGCTACGCTTCGGACCCGCTGCGGGCGGGCGGTCGCCCTTGCGGTCGCTCGCGCGACCGTTCTGTTGCGCGTCTTTCAGCTTTGCGGGGAAATCGATGCCATAGACGTCGCAAGCGCGGCCACGCGCCTGCAGGTGCCCCGTAGCGCAGCGGAGAGAATGGCACCGAGGACGAAGCCGTGGAGGCGGCTTCGCAAAACAAAAAAGGCGGCCCGGTTTCCCGAGCCGCCCTTTTTTGTCGTAGCCCTTCCCGCGCCTAGAACTTGGCGCGCAGCGTCACGCCGTATTGGCGCGGCGGCAGGGTGAAGGCCGAGCGCGAATTGGCCGCGCCAGTGCCGCGCAGCGTGGTATTGAAGGTCACCCCGCGCACCACTTCGTCGGTCAGGTTGTTGACCCAGCCTTCGACCGCGAAATTCTGCTCGGGACCAAAGCGGAGCCCGGCGCGCAGGTTGACGAAGGCCTTGCCGTCCTGAATGTCGGCGATGATCGGCGGCGAGGCATCAACCAACGCTTGCACCTGCGCCTGGGTTGCTCCGGCAGGAACGGTTGGGATGATGATCCCCTGCGTCGAGGTGCGCTGATCGCTTTCCATGCGGACCTGACCGCTCAGGAAGAACTCGGTCGAATCGCTAAGCGGCTTTTCCCACAAGGCGCCCAGCAACGCGACGATGTTCGGCGCGTTGGTCAGTTCGAACCCGCACAGCGCCACCACCTGCACCGATGTCTGCGTGCCGGCGCAATCATCCGGATAGCTCGCTTCGAGGAATGTCGCGCCGAAGTTCAGCGTCAACTCGTCACTGGGGCGCAGCAGGCCTTCGATCTCGACACCCTTGGTGTCGGCCTTGGGCACGTTGAAGGTGGCAAACGCCGTTCCGGTGAATTCGAGCACCTGGAAGTTGCTGAACTGCTCGTAGAACGCCGCAATGTTCACCGTCAGCGCGCCATCGGCGGTCTGGCCCTTGACGCCGACCTCATAGGCATCGACCTCTTCGGACAGGAACGTGGGGTCGGCGCCCCCAACAGCTGCGGTGGTATCAAGGTTGATCCCGCCCGCCTTGTAACCGTGTGTGAAGCTGGCGTAGGTGTTGATCGACGGGCTGATTTCATAGCCGAGCTTGATCGTGTAGATCAGTTCCTCGTCGTCGAATTCGGACTGGAAAGTGCGCGGCAGCGGGAGCGCGACAGCCTGCGGAAGGTCGGCCGGTGCGGTAAACCCGAAGCACCCGATCCCCACGAACGCCGGAACCAATGCGGGGTTGACCGTTCCGATCGCGCCCAACGACTGGATGGTCGCCGGACAAACCTGATTGTTGCTCGCCGTCTGCGTGAAACCGCCAGACTTCTCTTCCCAGGAATAACGCGCACCCAAGGTAAGTTCGAGGCCCTGTGCGAGCTCGAGCGAATTGTGCGTGAACACCGCATAGCTTTTGGCGTCTTGCTGGAAGCGGTTGATGCTGCGCGTACCGGTCGGATTGACGCCGGTGAAGGTCTGCAGCGGAGCCGGACCAGCCAGCGCGCCCAGAAAGCCGCCGAAGTTTCTGTCAAAATCCGAGCCCAGCACAAAGTTGATCGACTGGTCGATCGTTTCGTCGGAATAGAAACCGCCGATCATGTAATTGAGCGCGCCGCCCATGCTTTCACCCTGAAGCCGCAATTCGGCGGTCCAGTTATCGATTTCGAGGTTCAACGCATCGACATTGAAGATATCGAGCCCGGTGAAGTCGGAATCATAGTTTTCGAAGCTTTCATACTTACGATACGAACCGATGAAGATCAGGTCGGCATTGTCGGACAGCGGGAATTCAAGCTCACCAGTGACGCCGTAATTCTCGATATCGGCAACCGGGACACGGTTGGCCGACACAACGCGGTTGTCGAGCGCACGCTCGAACGCGCCCTGATCGCGCGGCGCTGTCGAAACCGAAGGCTGCCCGTTGCCGCCGTTGGCGCCAGCGCCGACCGCGGCAAAAGCACCGCCGGTTACCAGCGGCGACTGATACAGCTCAATCGCACCGCAGCAGCTCGATGTGCTTTTGGAATAATCGGCAATAATGCGACCGCGCAGGCCGCTCTCGGTGTCCCAGCCAAGCTGGCCGCGCACCAGCCACTGGTCGACGTCGTTGGTTTCGCCAATCTTTGCGCCATTGCGGTCGACCACGTCGAGGAAGCCGTCACGTTCGCGGAAAGCGCCCGTCACACGCAGGGCCAAGGTGTCCTGCACGATCGGCACATTGACCGCACCCTGCACGCTGATTTCATCAAAATTGCCGTAGCCTGCATTCACGAAGCCGCCGAATTCGGTCACGTCGGGGCGCACATTCGTGACGTTAAGCGCGCCAGCCGATGTATTGCGCCCGAACAGTGTGCCTTGCGGCCCGCGCAGCACTTCAACCCGTTCGACGTCGACGAATTCACCAAGCGCAACACCGGGCCGCGACTGGTAGGCGCCATCGATGAAGATGCCGACCGCGCTTTCGAACCCAATATTGTTCGAAGTCGTCCCGACCCCGCGAACGCGCAACACCACAGAACCCGATGCAAGCTGCGCCTGACTGCTGCTGAAGCTGGGCGCGAGCGCGGTGACCTGCTGAATATTGACGACGCCCTGGTTGTCGAGCTGCTCTGGCGAAATCGCGGTCACCGCCAGCGGAATGTCCTGCACATCCTGCGCGCGGCGGGTGGCTGTCACAATGATGACGTTGTCATCCCGAATGGTCGGCTGTGTGTCTGCTTCACTATCCTGCGCAAACGCAGGGGTGGTCAAAGCACTGCAGGCCAAAAGGCCGCAGGCGAAGTGTGAAAACTTGCGCGTCATGACTTTCCTCTCTCCACATAACCATCCGGTCTTTGCGCCGGTCTTGGGTTTGTGCGGAGGAACCTATCAGCGTCTTAAAGCCTAACAAGAGTCATAGACAACTTAAACTAGAACAGTAGCAAAAATGCCACAGCTTGTGTTGCGACGCAGCATGAATTCGCATTTACAGCAAAAGCCGCAACAAAATTACGCGCAATTCAACAGCCCTCAGAAGCCGTAGCGTAAACCCAGCCAAAGCGTGCGCGGGACACCAAGATCGATTGATCCGCCCTGGTTGCGGGTGACGATTGTCTCATCGGTCAGGTTCTCGGCGCGCGCGACCAGGGAAAGCCCGCCGACGAGCGGCGCGGCGACAAAGGCATCGATTGTCGTCGCCGGTGCGAGTCGGTCCGTCTCGCGGTCGTCCTCGAATTGCGCCGACACATGGCGCAGCGTACCGGCAACACGCCAGCCGGCGGCAGGCTCCCACCCCAAGGTCAACGTCGCGGCCAATTCGGGGGTCTGCGCAGGGCGGTTGCCGTCGAGATCGATCGAAACGCCTTCGCCCCGCACCGCGGCATCGGTCCACGCGAGCGCCCCGTCGAGGCTGACCGCACCGAACTTCGCCGCCAGGTTGGCCTCGATCCCGCGCGCCTCAATCGCCGGCAGATTTTCCCGGCGGCGCAGGTTGGGGGCAAGCGTGACATTCGCGATGGCATTTTCGACCTGATTGTCAAAGGCCGTCACCGAAAGAACCAGCGCATTGATCGGCTGCCAGTCGAACCCGATCTCGTAACCCTCCAACCGCTCATTCTCCAGCGCGGCATTGGCTTGGGTCACGATCGGGAACACCACGAAGGGGCGGTAGAGTTCGTTCAGGGTCGGCAGGCGCAGGCCCGTGTACGCCGCCGCGCGCAGATCGAAGCGGCGGGTGACATTGAACGAAGCGCCAGCGCGCCAGTTCACCGACCAGTCGCTGCGGTCGGGCGCGGCGAGGGTGCTGACCGGCACGCCGTTGGCGCTCACTGCGCGGTAGAAGCCCCCGCTGATCGTGCTGCGGTCGGCGCGCAGGCCGCCATTGACGAGCAGCGGGCCGATCTGCCAATCGTCTTCGATGAAGATACCGAGGTCGCCGGTCGCGCCGCCTGCCCGGCGGCGTTCGGTGACAGCGCCCGTGCTGGTGTTGAGCGCCTCCTCCTGCAACTCCCCGTCCGCGCGGCGATAGTCCATACCGATGCGGATATCGTGGGCTTCGAGCAGCGGCGGACGCAGTTCGAACTTGCCGCCGATGCCGGTCGATGGCGTGCGGCGCTGATCCAGAGTCGGCGTGAAACGGGTCGAGGAAATGACGATATTGGAAAAATCGCGCGTCTGGACATAGGCCAGCGCGTCAAAGGCCCAGTCCCCTCGCCCGACGAAACGGATCGAGGCTTCCTCGCCCTCGCTCGTGGAGTCCGCGCCCTCGAAGCGCAGTGTGCGCGCATCGCGGAAAGCGGCGATGCGGGCCTGGACTTCGACCGTTTCGGATATCGGCGCTGCGGCGCGCAGAGCGGCGTTCCAGCTATCAAAGCCAGCACGCGCCGTTGCGGGCACGCGCTGATCTTCGGGCGTGGTGAAGAACCCCTGTCCGCGATCCCAGCGCCCGCTCGCCGTGGCAAAGCCGCGCCCGAGGCTCTGCGTCAGCACGCCCGAAAGCTCTGTCTCACCCCGGTTGTTGATGGCTACGCTGCCCAGAACGGGTCCGGCGGTATCCGGTCCGGCACTTTCAAGCTCGATCGTGCCCGCCAGCGCGCCTGCGCCGAACGGTCCCGATCCGCCGCCGCGTGTCACCCGCACCTGCCCCAGCGTTTCGGGCGCGATGGCCGACAGCGGGATATAGCCAAAGAAGGGATCGGCCAGCGGCACCCCGTCAAGCAGCACCAGCGCACGGCTGGTCGCATTGCCGCCCAGCGCCCGCAGTGTGACGCCCTGCGCGCTGGGGTTTGCCGAGCGGCTGTCGGAACGGCGGAACTGCTGAAAGCCTGCCACGCCGCGCAGCACATCCTCGATCCGGCCCGAGGGGCTGGACACGATCACATCGCGTTCGAGGGTGGTGGTGGCGTAAATCCCGGTGGACAAGGCGGCATCAAGCCCGCGACCCGTGACGATGATGTCCTGCGCGGGTTCCTCGGCATCAGGATCGGCTTCCTCCTGCGCGGCGAGAGGAGCGGCGGCGGGTATCATAAGGGCACAGGCGAGCAGGCGGGCACGAAAGATCATGGCCGCGCCCCTAACCGCTCGCGTGGTGCGCGTCACCCCTTCTCCCTGCCCTCATGCCTGCGCAGCCAAGGTCAGTTGCAGATTGCCATTCAAGACTCGCTTTTGCGCAAGGCCTGTGGTTACATCGGCATCAAATAAGGGAGAGAGAGGCCCGTCATGCTTGCAACACCGTCAAAGCCAGAGGTGGCAGATTTCGACGTGCTGATCGTCGGTGCCGGGATATCCGGGATCGGGATGGCCGCGCACATGGGGATGAAAGCCCCGCACCATTCCTATTGCATCGTCGAGCGCCGCGACAATCTCGGCGGCACGTGGGATCTGTTCCGCTACCCCGGTATCCGCTCGGACAGCGATATGCATACGCTGGGCTTCGATTTCGAACCCTGGCGCCATGAAAAGAGCATCGCGGATGCACCTGCGATCCTCGATTACCTGGATCAGATCGTGGACGAACGCGGCATCCGTCCGAACATCCGTTTCGGCCACAAGGTGATCAGCGCCGATTTCCGCCACGATGAGGCGCGCTGGCATGTCGAGCTGGAAACGGCCGATGGCACGCGCACGCACATGACGGCGAATTTCGTCTATCTGGGCGCCGGCTATTACGATTACGACGAGCCCTATGATCCCGGCTTTGATTTCGGCGAATTCGAAGGGCAGGTGCTGCACCCGCAGTTCTGGCCCGATGATCTGGACTACAAGGACAAGAATGTCGTGGTGATCGGATCGGGCGCGACGGCCGTCACCATCGTTCCTTCCATGGCGCGCGAGGCCGCGCACGTCACCATGCTGCAGCGCACCCCCACATGGATGTTCTCGCGTCCGGCCAAGGATGCCTTCGCGAACTTCCTGCGCAAGATCATGCCTGAAAAGCTGGCTTACCGGCTGACGCGTTTCAAGAATATCAAGATGCAGGATTTCAGCTTCAAGCTGGCGCGCGACAACCCGCAGAAGGTGAAGGACGCGCTTTACAAGAAGATCGAGGAAGCACTTGGTCCCGATTACGACAAGGCCAGCTTCACCCCGCCCTATAATCCATGGGAGCAGCGCCTGTGTCTGGTGCCGGATCAGGATCTGTTCACCGCGATGAAGGCAGGACGCGCCAATGTCGTGACCGGCCAGATCGCGCGGTTCGAGAAGGGCGGCGTGACGCTGACCAACGGGACATTCATCCCTGCCGATATCGTGGTGACGGCAACGGGGCTGAAGCTGGCGGTCGCTGGCAAGATCGCGATTTCGGTCGATGGAGCGCCTGTCGCCTTCAATGAACGGTTTTATTACAAGGGCTGCATGTTCTCGAACTTGCCCAACCTTGCGGTGGTGTTCGGCTATCTGAACGCCAGTTGGACGCTGCGGGCGGACATCAATTCCGATTACGTGTGCCGTGTGCTCGAACATATGCGCAAGACCGGCAGCACCATCGCCACCCCGGTGCTGACTTCGGAGGGCGAGGCTGCGATTACAGAAGACGACGTATTCGACTTCTCGTCAGGCTATATCCAGCGCGGCAAGCACATCATGCCGCGCAATTCGATCAGCTACCCCTGGCGGCTCAATCAGGAATATGTCGTGGATCGCAAGCGGATGAAGGACGATCCGCTGACCGACGGCATCCTGACCTTTACGCGGGCGAGTGTGAACGCGCGCGCATCGGGCGAACAATTGGAAGCGGCAGAATAAGGTCACCAGGCGGGCTGTAATCTCTTCCGATTGCGCTCGCCTTCGCCTAACCTTGGGCCATGACCTCTCCCGAAAAAATCTGGACCGCCGGCCTCATCGTCATCGGTGACGAAATCCTGTCCGGCCGCACGCAGGACAAGAACATCGCGCAAGTGGCAAGCTGGTTGCAGGTGCAAGGCATCCGCCTGGCCGAAGTGCGGGTGGTGCCCGATATCGAGGCGCGCATTGTCGAGGCGGTCAACGCCCTTGGCGCCGCCTATGATTACCTCTTTACCACCGGCGGGATCGGCCCGACGCATGACGACATCACCGTCGATGCCGTCGCCGCCGCGCTGGGCGTGCCGGTGGTTATCCACCCGGAGGCGCGCGCGTTGCTGGAACGCTATTACGAGTCGCGCGGCGGGCTTAACGAGGGCCGCTTGCGGATGGCACGGGTGCCGGACGGATCGGAGCTGATCCCCAACCGCATGTCGGGCGCACCCGGCATTCGTCGCGGCAACCTGTTTCTGATGGCGGGCGTGCCACATATCACCGCCGGGATGCTCGACGCGCTCACCGGCCAACTGGAGGGCGGCGCGCCGTTGCTGACCGAAACGCTCGGCTGCTGGGTCGCTGAAAGCGAGGTCGCCGAATTGCTGCGCGAAACAGAAGCGGCCCATGCCACCTGCCAGATCGGCTCCTACCCCTTCTTCCGTGAAGGCCGGGTCGGCGCCAATTTCGTGGTCCGGTCGGTCAGCGCCGACGACCTGAAAAGCTGTTGCGACAGCCTGACCCAAAGGCTGACTGACAGCGGATACATGGTGACACCGGGCGGCATCTGACGCGCAGGAGGCTGTATTACAGGGTCTTAACCCTTTGCCGCTATTCCCCATGCGCAATGACGCGCGTGTTCATCACGATCGACACCGAGTATTCCTCGGGACTGTATACTGGCCCCGGCGCGGCTGACCGGGCCGACAACTTTGCCCGTTCGATTGCCTGCATCACGCCGCAAGGGCCGGCGGGTATCGCGCACAAGCTCGATCTGCTGAACCGTTACGGGCAGAAAGCGGTGTTTTTCGTCGATCCGATGCCGGCGCTCGTCTGGGGGGTCGCAGCGATTGAGGACATCGTCGGCCCCATCCTTGCCGCAGGGCAAGATGTGCAGCTGCATTGTCACACCGAGTGGTTGGCGCTGGCAGGGTCTGCCAACCCGCTTGCTTCCAAAGCAACGGGAACGAACCTTGCCGATTTTCCATTTGAGGAGCAGTGCGCAATCCTCGAATTTGCCCGTGCTGCACTGATGGCGGCAGGCGCACCGGCACCCATCGCCTTCCGCGCCGGTAACTATGGCGCCAATGACGATACGCTGCGCGCCTTGGCATCCATGGGGATCGCCTATGATACCAGCCACTGCCCCGCGCTCGTCGGGCGAGGCGCGTGCCGCATCGGGCTCGGTCAGGAAACCCGCGATCCGGTGGGCCACATGGGCGTGCTCGAGGTTCCGATCGGTGCCATCGGCACCCTGGGCGGCGGCCTGCGCCATGCCCAGATCACAGCCCTCACACTCAGAGAGATGCTCGGCGCGGTCCGCCATGCGCGCGATGCGAGGCGCAGCAGCTTCACGGTGGTCAGCCATTCCTTCGAGCTCATCAATCGTCGCACAATGACGGTCAATCACATCGTGCGCCGCCGCTTTGCGGGTCTGGTCAGGAACCTTGCGACAATGCGCGGGGTCACGACCGGAAGCTATGCCGAAATGCCGCCCGCGTTGCGCCTGACGGGCACCTGTCAACAGCCGCTGCCTGCAACCGCCATGCGCACAGGCATGCGCATGGCCGAACAATTGGTCTCCAACGCGCTGTACGGCGCGATCTAGGGCGCAGGATGGCGAGCGCCGCGATCGACTTCACCCTGGGCTCACGCCGATTGCTGCGCGTGCCGCGCGCGCTTGCGACGTGGAGTTTCGGGCTGGAGGCTGTGCTGGCGGGCGCGCTGCCCCCGGCCCCGCCAAGCGGGCGGGACGGGGTTCGCATCCTTTCGGTCCCGATCGAGTTCCTGGCCGACGCAACCGCGCATTACCCGGGCTTCATCGCGGGCGGCCGGCAGGATTACCGCCGCCACTACATTGATATGAGCCTGAGCTTTGCTGGCTACCTGGCGCAGTTCTCGGGCAAGACCCGTTCGACCTTGCGGCGCAAGGCGAGGAAGTTGGCGGATGAGGCCGGCGGATACACCATGACCGAGCATCGCACGCCTGCCGAAATCGAAGCCTTTCTCGCGGTGGCGCTCCCGCTGTCGTCGCGCACCTATCAGGCCCGGTTGCTGGGGGCAGGCCTTCCCGAAGACGCCGACGCACGCCGGACGATGCTGGAAACGGCCGAGGCCGACCGGATGCGCGCCTTCCTGCTTTACGCTGGCAGAGAGCCCGTGGCCTATCTCTCGCTGCCCGTTTGCGGGCAGACACTGGTCTATGCCCATCTCGGCTATGATCCCGACTGGGCGCGGCTTTCGGTGGGTACCGTGCTCCAGATGGACGCCTTGGAGCGCCTGTTCGCGGAAGGGCGCTTCCGCTGGTTCGACTTCACCGAGGGGGACGGCGCGCACAAGGCGATGTTCGGCACGCATGCCGCGGCGTGTTCAAGCCTCGCGCTGCTGGAGCCGACTTTCGCCAACCGCACGCTGCTGGGCCTTCGAGGCGGGTTCGATGCGAGCGTGACGAGCGCCAAGACCTTGGCGATGCGCTCAGGGGCGCTCGGCCGGATCCGCGCGATCCTGCGCAGCTGACGCGCCCGGATTGCGCGCTGCGGCGCTGCGGCGGTTGGCTTCCCGCGCACGAATCTGCGCGACCAGAGCCGTGCGGCGCGAAGGCGCGCCGCCGAGCGAACCGTATCGAACCGCCAGATACAGCCACATCGCGCCGACAACGCCCAGCAATGCCCCCGCCGCAAGCCCCAGGCGCAGATCGTAGCTCGTGAGGATCCCGAACACCGCAAGCGCGGCCCCGGCCACCAGCCACTTGGGCGATAGCCACCCGGCTATGCGTTCGGAAGGAACGGGCATTGAGCAAGCCTCTTTCATGGGATGCGGCTGACGAAGGGCAAATGGCACTGCGTCTTCACGAAAGATGGGCGGACCCGGCGCAAACACAAGGGGGCCAATGACGTATTGCGGACGATCAAAAGGGCCGGAGGCTGATCGCTCCCGGCCCTTTTGCGATAGTCTATTTCAACGGCCCTTGTGCCCCCATCGGGAACGCAAGACCGGCGAACCGATGCGCCGACTGGCGCAAGGGTTACGCCCCTTCGACTTCCGAAAGGTCAACCTTGAGGCCCGGGCCCATGCTCGAGGTCATCGTGACCTTGCGCACATACTTACCCTTGGCGCCTGCAGGCTTGGACTTCACGACCGCTTCGGTCAGCGCCTTGAAGTTCGCCTTCAACGCATCGTCCGAGAAGCTGAGCTTGCCGATGCCGGAGTGGATGATGCCCTGCTTTTCAACACGGTATTCCACCTGGCCGCCCTTGGCATCCTTCACCGCCTGCGCCACGTTCGGCGTCACGGTGCCCAGCTTCGGGTTCGGCATCAGGCCCTTGGGGCCGAGCGTCTTGCCGAGGCGGCCCACCACGGCCATCATGTCGGGCGAGGCGATCACGCGGTCGTAATCGAGGTTTCCTGCCAGCATGTCTTCCATCAGGTCTTCCGCGCCGACCTTGTCAGCGCCGGCAGCCAAGGCCTTTTCGGCGTTGTCGCCGCGCGCGAACACAGCAACCTTGACGTCCTTACCGGTGCCCGAGGGCAGCGACACCATGCCGCGCACCATCTGGTCGGCATGACGCGGATCGACGCCGAGGTTCATCGCCACTTCGACGGTTTCGTCGAACTTGGTCTTGTGCTGACGCAGCAGATCGAGCGCTTCGTCAACGGTGTAGAGCTTTTCGCGGTCGAGACCGGCCAGAGCCTTGGCCTTCTTGGTGATCTTGGTCATGTGCTTAGCCCTCCACCACTTCGAGGCCCATCGAACGGGCGCTACCGGCGATGATCTTCATCGCCTGATCAATGTCGTTTGCGTTCAGATCGGCCATCTTGGCTTCCGCGATTTCCTTGATCTGCGACTGCTTGATGGTGCCGGCCGAAATCTTGCTGGGCTCCTTGGAACCCGACTTCAGGCCAGCCGCCTTCTTGAGGAAATACGACGCGGGCGGGGTCTTGGTGATGAAGGTGAACGAACGATCGCCGTAAACCGTGATGACGGTCGGGATCGGCATGCCCTTTTCCATTTCCTGCGTCGAGGCGTTGAACGCCTTGCAGAATTCCATGATGTTCACGCCGCGCTGACCCAGCGCCGGGCCGATCGGCGGCGAGGGCGTGGCAGAGCCGGCGGGCACCTGCAACTTGATATAGCCTTCAATTTTTTTGGCCATGGGGCCTTACTCCTGTCGCACTGTTGCCCGGCTGTTTCCAGCGCAGGCTCATGTTAAGCGGTCCAGCGTCCCTGCTGCGTGCATTTGCAGGGACTCCCGCACGGAATCGCCTGGCCCGTGAGCCAGCGAAGCGGGGCGCATAGCGGTTCTGCTGTGCAATGCAAGCCTGCGCACCCCGCCCCAACCCCCGCCCGCGTTCAGGTTCGCGGCTGTTGGAGACACATGAGACACAGTCCAGAAACGGAAAACAGCCCCCCGATTGGGATGCACCATCGGCAATGATGAAGTGCGGCAAAGGAGGTGATCGCGGCAGGCCATGCGCCGCACTTTTACCGCTGGCCCCTCGGTAGGAAAGCTCTGTCGCGATCCCGCAGTGACCGGGCAAGCGGGTGGCGGAAGGGCCGCTTTTGCCAGATTGCAGCCGGAAGCTGCCGTTCAGCTATCGACCCCATTCCGGAACTACCGGCTAGTTCTAACATGCGCCGAAAGCAGACATTTGCTCTAGATCGGCCTTGGGATCGTTGCTCATTTCGGGAGCTCCGTACTAAAATCACCATGCGTCACTTGCTTTGCTAAAGACGAATTTCCTGAAAAATCGACACCGCCGCGATGATCAAGACGCCGCCACGCGTCACGCAACCATGCCAGCTTCTTTTCAATCCCCACGCTCACATCATCGCTGGTGGTTTCCAGGAAGATCCGCTTGATGCCCCTGCTGCCCGGTTCCACACGCTCGACGCTGGAGGGATCGTTGATGTCTCCAAACCGAACCATCAGCGGCCAGTCTTCGCGCGGAAGTTCAGCCTTGTAGTCGGCAAACCAACTTCCCAGTTTGTCAACTGCCGCCAAGTTAGCATCAATATCGCCAGACCTCGTTGCAGGAAGCAAAGCCTTCGTCGCCCGGATGCCCAAGTGGTGGCCCGCAACAGGCATCTTCAGCGTTACGAATACTGGTCCGCTGGGCAGGTCGAGGATCAATGCCTGCCCCCTTGTTCCGCCACTTCCAGCGCGTTCCTCTGACGTAAGACGAACTAACTTTTTGGCGGTTACCTCGTACACCGAAGATCCCGTCACCACGCCTTGCGGGGTTTCGGCTTCGACAGTCATCCGGAACCGGTAGGATTCGCCGCTGTAAGCGCCGCATCCCGTCAGACTGATTGCGACGGTCGCGCCCAACAGCCCGAGAACACCCCTGCGCGCTATCATTTCGTTTGACCCCCGATGTGCCCGACTATGCCAGAGCGGGCCTTTAGCCCAACCTACAGGGAATGGCCGGGAGAGATAAAGGTCTGCTTTACAAGCGGCTGATCGCCGCTGGCAAGGCCGCAAAGCCGACAGTCGCCAATCCACCCAATTGCAGTCATTTGCGCTGGCTCGCTGCGATCCCGGAAACTGCCAGACGGCTTCGGCGGGATTGTTCTGGAAGCCGAACCGCGCGCATCGCCACCAAGCCGGGCATAGAGTTCTCTCCCCTTGCGGGAGAGATACGGAGACTTGGCAGCTTGCTGCCTAGTCGCAGTTGAGAGGGGGCGAGGACCGGAAGCGAATCCTCAATATCATGCGAAGACCGCCGCCGCCCGGCAGGTCACAGGCCTATGGCTGGCGGATGATGGCACCATCTTCCACACCGCGCGGCGGCCTCAGCCCCTTGGTGCGGCTGGTGAGGTGGAACTGGCGGCACAGCGCGCACCTGTAAGCGCGCAAGGTGATGTCGGCGCGCAGGGCAACGGCGTCAGCTTCCGCGCGAGTGGCGTAACGGCGCTTGCGCTGACAGATGCCAAGACGGGTCTTCACGAGCCGCTTTCACAGCCTCGATGTGCGCACTGAACCGGCCTCGTAAGAGGCCGCAAGGGCGACTGCCCGCCCGCAGGCGCCCGGAGGAGCGTAGCGACGGAGGGACAGCGCAGAGGACGCAGCCCCGGACGGGGCTGCGCAACCATTATTTCGCCAGTTCGACGTGCTCGAAATCGAGCTCCACCGGGGTGGCGCGGCCAAAGATCGAAACGCTGACCTTGACCTTCGATTTGTCGAAATCGAGCTCTTCCACGATCCCGTTGAAACTGGCGAACGGGCCGTCCAGCACCTTGACCGAATCGCCGATCTCGTAATCGACGCTGATCTCGCGCTTGGGCGCAGCCTGCGCATCGGCGACACCGCCGAAGTAGCGCGATGCTTCGCGTTCGGAAATCGGCTGCGGCTTGTTCATGGAACCCAGGAATCCGGTGACCTTGGGGGTGTTCTTGACGAGGTGATAGACATCATCGGTCAGGTTGAGCTTAGCCAGCACGTAGCCGGGCATGAACTTGCGCTCGACCTGAACCTTCTTGCCGCGCTTGACTTCGGTGATGGTCTCGGTCGGCACCTGCACTTCTTCAACGCCTTCCGACAGGCCGAGACGTTCGGCTTCGGAAATGATCGCGTCGCGCACCTTGTTCTCGAAACCGGAGTAAGCGTGGATGATGTACCAGCGAGCCATGAAGAGTCCTTGGAAAATGGATGATCTGACGGGCAGAAAAACGAAGAAGCGCCGGGCGCCTTATTGCAGCAGGCCGATCAGCCCGCGCACCACCGCGCCAAAGGCGCTGTCGATGGCAAGGAAGAACAACGAGAGAATGATCATGAAGATGAACACGAAGATCGCCGTGCGCACGGTTTCCTCACGCGTCGGCCAGACGATCTTGTTCGTCTCGGCCTTCACCTGACTGAAGAACTCGGCGGGCGAGGTCTTGCGCTTCTTTTCTTCAACCTTGCCGAGTTCGGCGTTCTTCTGATCAGCCATGATAGCTGCGTTCCTTCGCGTAATGCCTGCACGTCTTGTCCGGGGCGGCTGTCAGGTAGGGGGCCGCGCCGTCCGGGACAAGGTCGCCGGAGGGGCTGTATGATCCACCGATGTCGGATAAGACGCCAAAGCTCTTACGCCCGGCCTGTCGCAATTGCAACAATGCATGGGGCAAAGATGTCCGGTGCAAAGGACAGCGCGTCCCGGTGGCGATCGCTCTGGCGGAAATGGCAGGGGTGTGCGGACTCGAACCGCAGGCCCTCGGTTTTGGAGACCGATGCTCTACCAACTGAGCTACACCCCTGCAGCGCGTCGGAGGCGTGCCTTTATCGAAGGCGGGGGGGATAGGCAATCCTCTTTGCGGTCTGTATTGTGCAGCGCAATCATGCACGCGCCACAACGCCCTCCCATCCCGGTTGAAACCCTGCTGCTGGCCTATCGCAGCGGGATCTTTCCGATGGCGGACACGCGCGAGGATACCGAGGTGTTCTGGGTCGAGCCGCGCGATCGTGCGATCATCCCGCTGGATGGCCTGCGCATCTCCAAGAGCTTGCGTAAGACCTTGCGTGCCGACCGCTTCGCCGTGACCGTCGATCGCGCCTTTGAACAGGTGATTCGGGCCTGCGCACAGCCGCGTGCCGATCATCCCGAAACCTGGATCAGCGATCGCATCGTGCAATCCTATGTCGGCCTCCACCGCGCGGGCCACGCCCACTCGGTCGAATGCTGGTTGCCGGGAGAGGACGGCGCGCCCCGGCTGGTGGGGGGGCTTTACGGGGTGTCGTTCGACCGGGTGTTCTGCGGGGAAAGCATGTTCAGCCGACAGACCGATGCCAGCAAGGTCGCGCTGACATGGCTGGTGGCGTTGATGCGGCGCGCAGGTTTTACGCTGCTCGACTGCCAGTTCATGACCGAACATCTGCGCAGCATGGGGGCAACGGAATTGGCGCAGGCCGATTACCGGCGATTGGTGGAACGCGCAAAAGGTCTGCCGCGTGACAGCCTTGGCACGGCATGGCGCCAGTTTGTGTCAGGCAATCATGCGTCCGGCGCGGGATCGGCCGCGGCTACCGCTTCGGGCGCCGCTGTCGGCGCTGCCGAGGGTCGCGCTGCCGGAGTGCCCGAGGGCGTAGGCGCAGCCGCTGCCGAGCCTTCTTCCCCCGGAAAGCGCATCGTGCAGTCCTTGACCCAGACATCGTAGATCGGATGTTCGACGACGTTGAGGCTGGGCGATTCGACGAACATCCAGCCTGAAAACACGCGCCTGTGCTGCGCTTCGCCCCGGCCCCGGATGTCGACCTGCACGAAGGCGCCGGTCTGCTGCGGCATTTCCCACGGCGCCGTGCGCTCGCAAGCGGAGACGCGAACGATGACAGGGCCAACTTCGCGGCTTTCGCCCGGCTTCAATTCGATCTCTTCGGCGACATTGTTGCGCTTGTTGAGCAGGCCGAGCACCGCCACGCGTTCGTCCATCGGCGTTGCGCCGTAATCATCGGCCGGTGCAGCGGTGGTGGCTGTGGCCACGGGGTCCGCTTGCGTAATCGGCACTTCGACCACTTCGCCGTCAGTCGCAGGCTGATCGCACGCCGCGAGCAACAGGGCGCTGCCCATCGAGAAGGTCAGGACCAACGTCCGCACCGCGCGCCTCAGCTGTCCGCGCTGCCGGGCGTCCAGGCTTCATAATCGCCCACGGCGCGGGCGCGCTGGCCACCGCGCTCCAGGGCGCCCTGCGGACGATAGGCCTGCACCGTGCCCGTGGCATTGGGCACGTAATCGGTTTCCCAGATGCGCGGGAGCGGCAGGTGGCTTTCAGGCACCTCGTCATAGGTGCCATGGAGCCAGCCGTGCCATTCGCTGGGCACGCGGCTCGCGTCATTGGCGCCGTTATACATGACCCAGCGCTTTTCGCGGCTGGTGTACGAACCGGTGTTCGGCGCGGCCGCGTTTGGCTTGGCCCGGTAATAGGTGTTGCCGGCGCCGTCGGTGCCGACATGTTCGCCCCCCGCACGGCGCGCCCAAAGCTGCGTGCCGAGCGTGGCGCCGTCCCACCAGGTGAATATTTTTGCGAGGATGCCCATGGACAGCGCGCCTAGCGGAATTGGCGGGGAGCGCCAAGGGGGCAGAAACGGCGTTCGCGTTTCTGTCTTAGCGGACCCGCCAACTACCAGCTGACCTTGTCGCCCGGACCAATCCCCAGTTCCGCTGCACGGCCAGCGCGCAATTCCAGCACTGCGCTCGCCAGCCCGCTCGATCGCACCGAATCGAGGGAATAGGGCACGGTGTTCGCGGCCACATTGGCAATCCGCCCGTCCGGACCGATAAAAATGATATCGAGCGACAGCGGCGTGTTCTTCATCCAGAAGCTGCGCACCTCTGGCGCGGGCGAGGGGAAAATCATGCCTTCGTTATCGCCCAGTTCGGTGCGGAACATCAGACCCTTGGCCTGCGCTTCGGGGCTGGCGGCGAGTTCGACCTTGAACGCGATGCGCCTGTCGCCGCTTTCGACCACCAGATCGATGACTTCAAGGCCCGAGACCGGATGGCGCGCTGGGGTGCTTGATTCGGCGACGGCGGGCACCTGCGCCCGTGCGGTTGTGCCGTCGCCCGGCGTACAGGCGGCCAAAGCCCCCAGCATCAGCGCCGCGCTTGCCAGCATATGCCTTACCATTGATCCTTGATCCCTTCCTCGTCGCCGGAGTCTTCAAAAGCCTCGCCGACCCATTGCTCCACATCCTCCGGCCGTTGAGCGGCGAGGATATAGCGTGCGTGTTCGTACTGGTGGCCTGCGCGCAGCATTGCTGCAACGGCTTTTTCGCGGGCCTTGCGGATCGCCAGCGGATCACCCTTCCCCAAACCTGACACGCCATAGGGGCCAAGCCGGCGTTTGCGCGCCATCAGCGCCGCGGCTTGCCGACTCGCCGCTTCGCCCGGCGCATGGGCCTGGCGCAGAGGTTCAGCCACGCCCGCATGGCGCAAGGTCTCCTCGACCCGGCGCGCGCCATAGCCGCGCGCGCCCAGATCCCGCGCCCGCGACCGGGCATAGGCGTCATCATCGACATAGCCCAATTCCACAAGCCGGGCGACGAGGGCACGAATATCAGGGTCAATGGTGCGCCCATCGTCGTCTTGCGCCAGCCCGCGTTCACGGATCTTGCGCACGAGATAGGCTTCGAGCCGTGCCCCTGTGGTGGCAAAGCGGGCCGCGTAATGCAGCGCCAAATCGCGCAGGTTCGCTTCGCCGAGCGGGGGTTTCACCCGCTTTTCGCTCCGGCGTTTGCGGCCGGAATCCCCCCCGGCATCACGACCGGACGATGACGAATTCGCTTTACGTGAAACCATTTCGCCTTATTCGTGCCACTTTCCTTATCAAATGCGGAACATTGGACGCTGCCGGGCTATGCCCGGCGACACGGGGTTATGCCAGAGCGCGAACGGGACAATACCATGGAACGCGCCGCAACTTACGGGTATCGCTGAAAAATATGACCGACGCCGCCATGAAGCCGACGCCGAATGATTGTGACCTGCCACGAATCCGTGCGCAATTTGCAACCTTCAACGACGCTATCGACTATGCCGCGCAGAGCCTGAAGGGGCTTAATTTTCACGATATGCGTGGAGAACTTGCGCGGGTCTATCCCTATTCCGAAATGCGCGAGGATGCGCTGGTGATGGCGCAGCGCCTGATTGCGGCGGGTATCGGCAAGGAAGATCGCGTTGCCCTGATCGCAGAGACGGGTGCGGATTTCGCGGCGCTGTTCGGCGCCTGCGTCTATGCCGGGGCATGGCCGGTGCCGCTGCCGCTGCCGACCACCTTCGGCGGCAAGGAAAGCTTCATCGACCAGTTGACGGTGCAGTTGCAAAGCGCGGACCCCAAGCTGCTGCTCTATCCCGAAGAGATCGCGGAAATGGCCGGCGCTGCCGCAGGGCGGCAGGGGTGTGCTTCGGAAAGCTGGCAGGATTTCGCCCAGCGGCCCGCGCCCGCGTGCGACCTGCCGCAGGCCAGCCCGGACGATATCTGCTACCTGCAATATTCTTCCGGATCGACGCGCTTTCCCACCGGCGTCGCGGTCACGCACAAGGCGCTGCTGCACAATCTTTACGGCCATTCGACCACGATGGAACTGGGCGAAAACGACCGCTGCGTGAGCTGGCTACCGTGGTATCACGACATGGGGCTGGTGGGCTGCCTGCTGTCGCTGATCGCCAATCAGGTGTCGGGCGATTACCTGAAGCCCGACGCTTTCGCGCGCCGCCCGCTGGCATGGCTCGACATGATCAGCCGCAATCCGGGCAACACGCTCTCCTATTCGCCGACCTTCGGCTACGACATTTGCGCGCGCCGGATTTCCAGCCAGAGCAATGTTGCGGACCGGTTCGACCTGTCGCGCTGGCGGATTGCAGGCAATGGCGCGGACATGATCCGCCCCGACGTGATGCAGAACTTCGTCAACGCCTTTGCCGGTGCGGGATTTAGGGCTTCGTCCTTCACCCCCTCCTATGGCCTTGCCGAAGCGGTGCTGGCGGTGACGGTGATGCCGCCGGGCGAAGGCATCCGGGTGGAACTGGTCGAGGAGGAGCGCCTGTCGGGCGCGCCGCGCGATCTGTCGCGTCCGGCGCGTTACCGCGCCATCGTCAATTGCGGCAAGCCGCTGCCCGATATGGAAGTTGCGATCCTCGGCGAAGACGGGGCGGAGCGCGCCGATCACCAGATCGGCAAGGTCTGGTGCCGGGGCCCCAGCGTGATGCACTCCTATTTCCGCAATCCCGAAGCCACCGCCGACTGCCTCGTGCCGGGCGACGACGGCAAGGGCCCGTGGCTCGACACCGGGGACATGGGTTACACCGCCAAGGGTTATCTGTTCATCGTCGGCCGGGCGAAGGACATGATCATCATCAATGGCAAGAACCACTGGCCGCAGGATATCGAATGGGCGGTGGAACAGCTGCCCGGCTTCAACCACGGCGATATTGCCGCCTTCGCGATCGAGATGGAAAATGGCGAGGAAGCGCCCGCCGTGCTGGTGCATTGCAAGGTCAGCGATCCCGAGGAACGCGTGCGCCTGCGCGATCAAATCGCCGACAAGGTGCGTTCGGTCACCGGAATGAGCTGCATCGTTGAACTGGTGCCACCGCGCACCCTGCCGCGCACGTCGTCGGGCAAGCTCAGCCGCGCCAAGGCCAAGAAGCTGTATCTGGCGGGCGAGATCGTGCCGATCGACCTCGCCGCCTGAATTACGGTTGCTCCGCAGCCCACACCGCACGTAGCGGCGCGGGCGCGCTGCGAATACTGACCGGGACACCCTGACCGCGCAGGGCCTCGGCTGCGGGCTCGGCCTGCGCCGTCGGGCCTACCAGCACCACGCTCCGGTCAAGCCGCAGCGCGGCCCATTCGATCACGCTGAGCGCCTCTTCGCCTGTAGCTGTGGGCTCTCCCTCACTGAAGGGAATGGCTGAGGGCAGCGCAGCGGACGGCGGGATCAGCTGGATCGTCCATTCCGGCTCGCCCACCGCAATCCGGTCTTCCAACGCGCGGTAGGTCGCCAGGGTCGCCCCGTCGAGCCGCTTGGCCCGGACCAGCGCCCGCCGGCCACTGGTGTCGAGTAACACTTCACTGGTCGAAACACCGGCCGCAAGCGCCAGCCGCACGGCAAGCGCCTCGGCCCGAGCCGTCGCCTCCCGCTCCTCGCTGGCTCGCGCCGAAGAAAGCTGTGCGCGTTCCGCTGCCGAATCATTGGTGCCCACCTCGTATTGCACCAGATCCAGCTTGATCGGCTCGCCCAGCCGTTCGGTCAGGCCACGCTCGATCGCGCTTTCTATGCCGGGTTGCAGCCGGGGGGTGAAGACCACCGCATGAACCACGACCGGGGAGGCGGTGAATTCAAGCTCCAACGCATCAAGCTGCGTGCGCCCGTCGAACTGTTCGCGGATTTCGTTGCGCACGATGCGCTGGGCGTTGGTTTCCCAGGCAATCCGGTTGAGCGAAAAGGCGAGCGGCACCGCCAGCGCAAAGAACACCACCAGCAAGGCGATGTTCTGGAACATGGTGTTGCGCTTGCTCAGCGAATTGCGGAAGCCATACAGCTTGGCCATGCCGAACGCGGTCAGCGCGATGGTGATAAAGTTGGTGACGAACAGCAGGAGCGCGCCCGAAAACACCGTCCAGTTCCAGGTTGCCAAGCCAAAGCCTACCACCGCGATCGGCGGCATCAATGCGGTCGCAATCGCCACGCCGACGATCGCGCCTTCGCGCCCGCGGATCATCGCATAGGCGCCCGCAAGGGCCGAAAACAGCGCCACGAACAGATCGAACAGGTTCGGCCGGGTGCGCGCCGCGATTTCCGACGTGATCGTCTGGATCGGGGAAATGAACACCAGCAAGGCGCACAACAGCACCGCCATGACGCTGCCCAGCACCAGGGTCACGACCGATTGCTTGAGCCATTCCCAGTCCCCGATGGCGAGCGCAAAGCCCAGCCCCATGATCGGGCCCATCAGCGGCGACAGCAACATCGCCCCGATGACGACCGCCGGCGATGACAGCAGCAGGCCGAGGATCGCAATCCCGCCGCTCATCGCGGTCATGAACAGGTAGTGTTCGGACAGCTTGCCGTCTTCCCGGCGGCGTTCGATCACTTCGGCCTGATCGACCTGGCCGATGACATGGACCGTCCACCATTCGCGCACATTGCCGACTATAGTGCGCAAGTTCGCCGCGGCCGGGGCAGCCGCCGACTGGGCCGACGGCTTGGGCGCCGGCGTTGCGGCAGACGGACGATCGATACCGGCTTCCGCAGCGATGGCGGCTTCAGGCGATGCGCTCGGTCCGGACGTTTCGTTCATTAAGAGGCCCTTGGCGAAGTGGTCTGCCTTGCCCGATAGCCTGCAGCAACGCCGATTGCCAAGCAAACCCGCAAGGCCAGACCCTGTCGGGAGTGATGGACGCGATGGGCCAAGGTGGCTTACGATGCGATATGGGTTTACAAAGCACGCGCTTGAAAGGCGTGTTTTAGATCACTAATACAGTGAACATGGCCACGCCCGGTCGATGATCACCGGGCGCGCGCCGCGAGGGAGCACGAGACAAGGCATGAGCACCGAAACGCAAACGGCGACCGCAACCCCCTTCTCGCTCACACCGCCCGATCCGGTGCCGCAGGTCATGCCCGAACAGGCGGCAGGCCTGGTGCCCGTCACCACCGAACAGAAGTCGAAGCTCGACACCAAGGTCGATGCCTTCGTCAACGATCTGGTGTCGATTGACGCCAATTCGCCCGCGTTCGGCGAAAAGGTCGATCAGATCACCCGGATGGGGCAGGAACAGGTGCGCTCCGCCGCCGCGATGTCGAACCGCTTTCTCGATCGCCCGGTGCGCGCGATGGACGGCGATGGCAGCGTGGGCAAGGATCTGGCCGAACTGCGCCGCACGGTCGAGGATCTCGATCCGGGCCGTCAGGGCAAGCTTTCGGGCCCACGCAAGATTCTCGGGATCATTCCCTTCGGCAACAAGATCAAGAACTACTTCGACAGCTACACCAGCGCGCAGGGGCACATCGCGTCGATCCTGACGCGGCTGGAAAGCGGCAAGAAGGAACTGCACCTCGATAACGCCGCAATCGATACCGAGCGCCAGAAGCTGTGGGCGGCGATGGGTGAACTGGAGCAGATGATCCACATCGCCAAGACGCTGGATGCGCGGCTGGAGGCCAAGGCGCTGGAACTCGACAGCTCCGATCCGGCCAAGGCCAAAGCGCTGCGCGAATCGGCGCTGTTTTATGTCCGACAGCGCACGCAGGATCTGCTCACGCAGATGGCGGTCAGCGTGCAGGGTTATCTCGCGCTCGATCTGGTCAAGAAGAACAACGTCGAACTGGTGAAAGGTGTCGACCGCGCCAGCACCACCACTGTCGGCGCGCTGCGCACGGCGGTGACCGTGGCACAGGCGATGACCAACCAGCGCCTTGTGCTGGGCCAGATCACGGCGCTTAACAAGACCACCAGCGACATCATCGATTCGACCAGCACGCTGCTGCGCGAACAGACCGCGCAGATCCACGAACAGGCGGCGTCCGCCACGATCCCGCTGGAAACGCTGCAACGCGCCTTCCAGAACATCTATGACACGATGGACGAGGTCGACAGCTTCAAGATTCGCGCGCTCGATTCGATGAAGCAGACCGTGACCACGCTGTCTGCCGAGGTCGAGAAGTCCAAGGGCTACATCGCCCGCGCCGAGGGGCAAGCCCAGGCGCAGGCCAAGGTCGCCGCCAGCGGCCCCTCCTTGCTGACGCTGGATAGCTGATGGCTGACACGACCCGCGAATCCGACCGCATTCTGCGCGAGGCGAAGACCAGCCTTGCCGTGCAACGCGAAGGCGGGACACACCGCCCCGCGCCGCGCGGCCAGAGCATCGGCAAGGCTTCGGCGCAGCTCAAAATGAAGAGCCTGCTGAAGAAGGTGCGCAACATCGTGCTTGCGGTGTTTGCGTTGTGGGTGGCGGCCGGGATCACGGGCGCGATCATCGGCGGGATCGGCTTTTGGGGCGTGATGGCCGTCGTGACGCTGACGGCATTGATTTTTGCCATGTTCGCCGCAACCGGAAAGGTGAAGACGCCCAAGCGCGCCGAGCTGAAGCTGGGCAACCCGCAGCAAATGGTCGCGCGCACCGAATTGTGGCTCGAAGCCCAGCGCCCGGCCCTGCCGCCTCCGGCGCAGGCAATCGTCGATCAACTGGGTGTGCAGCTGGATGCGCTCGGCCTGCAATTGCAGGGATTGGAAGGCGCGCACCCCGCGATGGCGGAAGTGCGCGAGTTGGTGGGCGAATATATCCCCGAAACGATCGACAATTACCGCAAGATCCCCGCGCACCTGCGCAGCGAAGAACACACCGGCAAGACCGCCGATGAACGGCTGACCGAAAGCCTCGGCAAGCTGTCGAGCGAGGTTGACCGGGTCACGCGGCGGCTGGCCGAAGGCGCGCTCGATGATCTGGCGATCAAGAGCCGCTATCTCGAATACCGCTATGGCGGGGCCGATGCGCTTGGCGACATGCGCGATACAGGCGTGCCCGATACCGGCGTGCCGCTACCCGATTTTGCGGCTCAATCCATCAAGCAGGAACGCTGATCCATGCGCGTCACCCTTCCCCACGATCTCACCAAGGACGAAGTGCGCCGCCGGATGCGCGCGCATGCCGACGAGATCGGCAGCTTCTTTCCAGCCGGCCTTGCCTCGGTCACGACCGGTTGGCCAAGCGAAGACCGTATGACGATCACCGCGAATGTCGTCGGTCAGACGATCCCCGGCGGCGTCGAAATTCGCGATAATGATGTCGTGATCGAAATGGACTTGCCGCTCCTGCTCAGCGTCATGAAAGGCCCGCTGGAAGCGGCGGTCAAGAAGGAAGGCGGGCGGCTGCTCGCGCCCTGATGGGGCAAACTCTCGACCCCATCAGAACCACTGCTGGCGCCAGTAGAATGGTGCGGGCACCGGATTGCCGTTGGCATCGATCGCCGGGCGGAAGCCGAGCCGGGTTTCGACCAGTTGGCAGGTGATCCGGTCAGCCTCGGGATCGGGGCTTGGGCGAAAGATCGTGCAATCGCGCGCGCGCCCGTCCGTGCCGACCGTGACCTTCACGATGACCTGTGTGCCGCGCCGCGCCGACCGCCCGCCCGCAGGAATGGGATAATCGCGCGCGTTGTCGATACTGCCGCGGATGTGAACCGGCCTGGCGACCATCACGCCGCCCTGACCATTGCCGCGATTTCCGCTGCCTGTGCCCGCCCCGGTTCCGGCTGCCCCGGTCCCGTCGCCACTGGCAGATGCACCCGAATCGCTGGCCGTTCCGGTCGAGGCTGCGCGGGGGAGCGCCCTGTCCTGCTTGATCGGCACCCGCGGCGGCGGGCTTGTTACGGGCTGTGCCACTGATTCGCGACCCGGAGCCCCCTGCGCTCCTTCATCGGGTTCGGATTGATTTTCCGGCGGCGGCGGATCGGGCGGCACGGTCACAGTGACGGTGAAGGCCGACACCAGTTCGCGTTCAACCGAAGCCGTAAATGCAGGCGCGAGCGCCCAGGCGAGCCCGTAAAGCGCGGCCACATGGAACAGCACGATCCCGGCAATCAAGGGCCAACTGAACTTGCGCGGCCGTGTCTGGAAGCTGCGGTTGGTCGACATGGGCTCAGGCCTGCTCTTGCTTTGGGTCCATTGCGGATGCGGTTATCCCCGCAGGCCGCGCGTGTCGCTTATACCAGCGATCTAGCTATTGGCGATGGACCGCACTGATCGACCGCGCATTGGACCATGATCGGCATGGCGGCACCATACCGCCTGAGGCTGACGCAGACCTCGTCTTGGAAAGCGTGGTCCCCTTGGGCGCGCCCTTGTTTCCGCGCGCCTGGGGCGGTTCCCAACCGGATCCCGACATCGGGCGAGATGCTGACGCGACGGGGGCTGTCAAAGGGGAAACAGCCGCCGCGGGCCTGCGCTTCGATCGGATCGCTCCGCTGCGCTGGATCGGCCTCGACAGGATCGCCGCAGGACCAATCGACCGGCAAAGCCTGATTGCCGCCTTGTGTGGCGGTGTGATCTACCTTGCGGTTGCGATCCTCAGCCTGAGGCTGGCCGATGCGGGGGAGAGCGTCAGCCAGATCTGGCTGGCCAATGCCTGCGCAGCCGGTTTCCTTCTCCGAATCCGGCTGCGCTGCGAACTGCCTGTGCTGTTTGCCTGTTTTGCCGCCAGCCTTGCCAGCAACGTCGTGCAGCAGATGCCCGATCCCATCGCGGTGCTGTTCTCCCTTGCCAACGTGGCAGAGATTACGGCCGTGCTGGTGATCGCGCGCGGCGCGGCGAAGGTGCAGCCGGACATGACCCGGCTTGTCGATCTGGCGCGTTTTGTCTGGGCGGGCGGTCTTATCGGCCCGCTTGTTTCAGCCGTCATTACTGCGCCAGCGATGGGAAATACGCTTGAACAGGTGCGCGCAGGGGCCTTGACCTGGTTCCTGACCGATAGCATGGCGATGGTGCTGGTCGTGCCGACCATCCTGCTGATAATTGACCGAATGCGCTGCCCCCCCGCTCGCGCTTTGGCCCGGCCGTTTGAAAAGGCAGCTTTGCTGAGCGGCGGGATGGCCTGCGCGTTCCTGGTGTTCAACCAGACGCATTATCCGCTGATGTTTCTGATCCAGCCGATCACCTTGTTGCATGCCTTCCGGCTGGGCAGTCTCGGCACGGCGCTCAATGTCGGCGGCGCGGCGGTCGTAGCCACAGTGATGACCTGGGCGGGAATCGGCCCGATTGCCGATGCGAGCGGCGCGGGCATTGCCCAGCTTCATCTGTTGCAAGCGTTTATCGCCGCCAATTTTCTGACCGGGCTTCCCGTGGCCGCAATCCTGGCCGGGCGGGACCGGATGACGGCACGGCTGGAAATCGGGAAGCGTGAGGTTGATCTGCTGGCCGATAACATCAGCGATGCGATCCTGCGGTTCGACCTGGACGGGGTGTGCACCTATGCCTCACCCTCGGTGCGTGAGGTGATGGCGGTTTCGCCCGACATCATGCTGGGCCAGCACATCACCGCGCGGCTTCACCCTGATGCGCATGATCGCGCGCTCGAGGCGCTGGATCGGCTGCTGAGCGGCAGCAGTGAACACGAGCGCGTGACCTATCGCCGCTTTGCCGATGACGTTGATGGCTCGCCCGTCTTTCTCGAGGCCGATTGCGCACTCGTCCGCAATCCCGAAACCAGCGCGCCCGAAGGCGTGGTGGTGGCCGCGCGCGACGTGACCGAGCGGGTGGAACTGGAATTGCTGTTGACCCGCGCCCGCCGCAACGCCGAAAATGCCGCCCGCGCCAAGTCCGACTTCCTCGCCAACATGAGCCATGAAATTCGCACGCCGATGAACGGCGTTCTGGGCTTCGCGGAATTGATGCTGCAGGGTGACCTGGCCGATGATCAACGCCGCTTTGCCGAATTGATCGTCCAATCGGGCCGTTCGATGATGATGCTGCTGAACGACGTGCTCGATCTGTCCAAGATCGAAAGCGGGCAATTCACCATCGATCAGGCGCCGGTGAACCTTTACGCCAGCCTTGCCGAATGCGCGGCGCTGCATCGGCCTGCGGCTGAGCGCAAGGGCTTGCGACTGGAGTTGGCCGTCGAGGATGACGAGCCTGATTCCCGGCTGGACGAGCAATCGTCGCCATGGCTGCTGACCGACGGGCTGCGGCTGCGCCAAATCCTGCTCAACCTGATCAGCAATGCCGTGAAATTCACGGAAGTCGGTGGCATCCGCGTAAGTTGCCGCGTCGGCAGCCACGATGTCCGGATTACCGTTGCAGACAGCGGGATCGGGATCAGCCCACAACAGCTTGAAACGATTTTCAATGCCTTCACGCAAGGCGATGCGGACACGGCGCGGCGGTATGGCGGCACAGGGCTTGGCCTGTCGATCAGCCGCCAGCTTGCCGCTCTGCTGGGCGGGCAGATCGCGGTGGAAAGCACACCGGGCGAAGGGTCACGCTTCACGCTGGTGCTTCCCGCAGTGTTTGCCGCGCCGGCGCCCGATGCGCCGCTGCCCGACGCGCCGATAGCGCCTGCGCCCTTGCCTGCGCCCCTGGCCGCTTCACGCATCCTGCTGGTCGAAGACCACGACATCAACCGGCTGCTGGTCACCGAGATGCTCGAACGCTGCGGTCAGTCGGTGGAAGTGGCGCATGACGGGGCGGAAGGGATTGCGATGGTGATCGATTCGATCATGCGCGGCCGGCCTTATGATCTGGTGCTGATGGATATCCAGATGCCGGACTGCGACGGACTTGTCGCCACGCAGGCGATACGCGCCGAGGGGATCGGGCCGGGACTGCTGCCTGTCATCGCCCTGACAGCCAATGCCTTTCCCGAAGATATTGCCGAAGCGCGCGCGGCCGGGATGCAGGCGCATCTGGCGAAGCCTGTGGTTTTTGCCGAACTTGCCCGCGCCTTGCAACGCTGGCTTCCGACCCGCATCGTCGAGGATGCGCATCCCGGCGCGGCGCGATCGGACGCAAGCGCCCCGTCCATCGTCGATGCCGCCGCCAGAGCGTCTGCGCTCGCCCGATCGCCGCAGCTTATAGCCCGCTGGCTGGAACGGCGGCGCGAGGCTGTCAGTGCCGTCCGGGCGGCGTTGGATGGCGGCTGGTTGGCCGACACCAATCGCCCTTCTCACGACCGACGCAGCAATCTGGCGCGCCTTCTGCACAAACTGGCCGGCACGGCGGCACTGTTTGACGAACCCGCCCTGGGCGAGGCGGCAGCGACGCTTGAGCGGGCCATCAAAATCGGCGCGCCGGGTGAGACCCTGATCCCAGGCGCACGCGCGCTGTTGGCCCTCGCCGATGAATACGCCGCCGCTGCGGCGGCCCAGAGAAGCGACAACGTGCCCCGCTGAACCTTGGGCTGCACCGCAAAGCAAAAGGGCGACCCGTTGCCGGGCCGCCCTTTCGTGTTTGTACATTCGGTTCAGTGCAGCGAATTAGAATTCGTACCGCGCACCGACCTGGATCCGCCATGCCGATGGCGCTCCCGAAATCTGGTTCTGATCGTCCGGCGCGAAGCCGGTGATGATGTAGCGGCCCTGGGCATCCACACCGCCGTCAACCACATCGACAAATTCCGGACGCGAGCGCAGCACGTTCCAGTTGTTATCGAGCAAGTTCAGGAAGTTCTGGAAGTCAGCGAACAGCGTCACCTTGTCATTGGTCAAACCAGCGACCTTGGCGATGAACGGCAGTTCCTGAGCAAAGCGCAGGTCCATATCGAAGAACCAGTCCTGGTTGCAGGTGTTCCGCTCGATCGAAGCACCGGGGGTGAACTTGCACCCGCTGGCCGCTACATAATCGATCAGCGAAGCCACCGCAGCAGCATTCGACGAAGGCGAGACGTTCGGATCATTCGCGCCGCTCGGGACATAGAGCAGTGCGTTATCCGAACCTGACGCGGAGTCGTTGAACAGGCCGCCACCATCGAAGGTCAGGCTGTAAGGCTGACCCGAACGGGCGCGGAAGAACACGCCGAGGCTGGTGTCGTAATCGTCGATAAACTCTTCACGCAGGTTGAAGCTGGCGATGAAGTTGTGACGGGTTTCGAAGTTCGACGTGGAAACCGCGGGGTTCTGACGGTCGAAGGCTGCAGTGATGTCGTACGACGAGGTTGCAGTCGACGAACCGTTGTTGCGGTTGTTCTGCGAGTCGACGAACGTGTAGCCGAGGTTGATGTTGAACGAACCACCGGAGGTCAGCAGGCCCCCATCGAACTGCTTTGAAAGCAGAACCGATGCGGCATGGCTTTCGTAGCTCGGGCCGTTGGTCAGCTGGATGAAATCATCCTGGCCGGCGAGACGGTTGTTGCTGGTGTTGCGGAAACACGCCGCTGTTACGCCGGTATAGGTCGGCGGGGTGCCACCCGTGCCCTGCAAAACCGCGTCGCAACCCGGGAAGTTAACGTCGATCGCGGCGTAGATGGGACGACCATCAACCGTGAAGCCGTTCAGGCCGCGGGTGATGTTCGGCGTCTGCACCAGATCGACGAAGTTCAGCGTGTCGTTGAACCGCGAGTAGATATAATCGAGGTTCAGCTGCCAGTTGCTGAGGAAGCCGGTTTCCGTGCCGAAGCGGGTCGCGAAACCGAGGTTGGCACGCACCACCGTTGGCACATCGAACTGCGGATCGGTCGACTGGGTATCTGCCAAACCAGCTGCTGCCTGGGCCGAGCCCGCCGCCGCCGCACAAGCCGGGAAGCCGGTGAAGTTGCCGCTGGCATCAAGCACGTTGAACGAACCGTCGGGGTTGGTGAAACCGTCGCACTGCGCTCTGAAGGTGTTGCCTTCACCGGTCGAGAAACCGTTGTTCGAGAAGGCGTTGGAGAAATACACCACCGGGTCACCGCCGGTGAAGATGCCGACGCCGCCGGTCAGGCGCGAGTCCGAGAAGAAGCCGTCATTGTCGAATTCGTAGGTGGCCGAAAAACGCGGCAGAACCACGGTATCGATCGCGCTGAAAGGCACGCGGTTGGTGAAACCGAACCGCGACAGGAAAGCCGGGTTGGCAGTCGGTGCTTCTCCATCATACAGCTGAACGCGGATACCTGCATTGATCGACAGCTGATCGGTCGCCTGCCATTCGTCCTGCGCATAGACCGAATAGATTTGACGGCTGAACAGCGCCGCAGCTTGATTGATGTCACCGCTTGGTGTTGCGTTAATTGTGCCACCACCCAGGAACTCACCTCCGTCACCGAGGATAAGGTCGTCGGCAAGGTCGCCGAACACGCTGGAGAAGTCACCGCTGGCCACGATACCATTCTGGAAATCGGCAAGGCTGCGGAAGAACAGTGTACCCGTGGCGTTGACCGCGAACAGGTTGAACACTTCCAGATCGTTGAGTTCAGCACCGATCTTGAAGAAGTGGCCAGCGCCCGCATCGACGTTCATCTGGAAGCGGGCCTGATCGATCTTGGTGTCAAGCTGGTTGGCGGACCGGAAGATGCCCGGACCGGTGGACAGCAGGCCGTTCTGGGTCGTTTCGCCCGGAACGAGCGGAACGCCAACCGCAAGGCGGACGATCGGATTGTCCGACTGGGCTTCACCGCCACCGAACGGGCCCTGCACGTCGCCCACTTCGGCGCGGCTGAGACGCAGCTCGGTCGAGACCGAGTCGCTCCAATCGGAATACAGACGCACTGAATAATAGTCGGAGATCGTGCCTTCGTCTTCAAACGAGTTCAGACCGCCAAGGTTCTGGCCGCCAAAGTCGAGCTCGACATTGGTTTCCTCAAGGCGCTGATAGGTGCCTTCGATGCGGTGGTTGTCATTGATCACGGCATCGAGACGACCGAAGTAGCGCACCGAGGATTCGGGCAAGGTGGTTGGATAACCGCCCGTATCTTGGCCGTAGACATCGCTCGCGATGCGCGCGAATTCATCAAACTGGGCCTGCGTGACGAAGTTGGCTTCGTTGACAAAGCCGCCACCGGCCGGGCCGAAGTTGTTGGCGTCGGCAAGATCGGTTTCTTCGTAACCGAACGAGAAGAACAGGCGATCCTTGATGATCGGGCCGGACAGCGTGGCGCCCCAGCGCTTTTCCTGGCTGCCGCTATCAAGATCGCCGACCATGCCACCGTCGAAATAGGTGATGAAAGCCGAGCCATGGAAATCGTTGCCGCCGGCCTTGGTGACAACGTTGACGAGGCAACCGGTGAAGTCCGAATATTCAACATCGAACGGCGCGAATTCGACCGAGGTCTGATCGATGACGTCGAACGGAAGCGGCAGGGCGTTGCGCGCCGCGAACGGGGTGCCGTTCAGTCCGAAGACGTCGGCCTGCACAATACCATCGACGGTGAAGGTGTTCGACCGGTCGTTGCCGCCGATGCACGAAATACGGTCGACGCCGTCGCCCGACGTTTCAATGGTGACGCGCGGATCGAGACGGATAATGTCGCGGATGTCGCGCGTGATCGACGGGAAGCTTTCCAGTTCGCGCTGGCCGAAGGCCGCGCCCGGACCGACCGCAAGCTGTGTCACGCCGGCGCGCGCGCCGCTGACCACGATCGTGTTGGAAACGCCCTCGGTAAGTTCAAAGGTGAATGCAACGCGGCCGCCGATGCTGGTGAACACGTCTTCAACGGTCTGACCTTCATAGCCGTCTGCCTCAACCGTGAGCAGGTACGGGCCACCCGGCGGGAGCGACTGGACGCGGAAGGTGCCTTCAGCGCCTGTGGTCGCCGTGCTGACCGCATTGGTGCGGGTGTTGGTGATCGTGACCGTCGCGCCGTTCAGGGGCGCACCGTTCACGTCGGTCACTTCACCTTCTACGCCTGTGGTGATCTGCTGCGCAAACGCCGGGGTGGCGATGGTGGTGGTCGCGGCAAGGCTTACGATGCTTGCTGCGAGGAGATACTTAAGCTTCATGGATAGAGGCCCCTGGTCACGTTGGAGAGAAGTCGAATACGGTATCGAAGCCTGCCCTAGGCCCGAACGCTTGCGGCAAAGCGACTGTTCTGTGACGGTTTGATGAAATGTTCCGTCCCCGCGCAGCGATTACGCGGGACGGGCTTTTTTGAGCGTCGGAAAAACGCCGGTTTTACGGGAGTTCCACGCATCAGTGTTGCATCGCAGCAACGCTTGTGCGGAATTTCCCGAAACGTCGCAGTCGGCGAAAAAGGCGCCTGTCAGGCCAGGTTTATCTCGCGCAGACGCTGCATCAGGTAATCATGCGCGGTGATCGGTGCAGGCGGCGGAGTCGCGGCATCTGCATCTATGCATTCGGGCAAAGGCTCGATCATGAAATCCGGCCGGAAATGCAGGAAGAACGGCATCGAGAAGCGCGCGCGCCGGGCCGCGTCCCCGCGCGGATTCACCACCCGGTGCGTGGTCGAGCGCAGCCGCCCGTTGGTCTGGCGTTGCAGCATGTCGCCCACATTGATCACCAGCGCGCCCTCAGCCGCCGGAATCGGCAGCCACTCCCCCGAGCGTGTCAGCAGTTCCAGCCCCGCTTCCTCGGCCCCCAGCAGCAGGGTGATGGTGTTGATGTCTTCATGCCCGGCTGCACGAATCGCGCCTTCGGGTGCGCCCTCGCCCAGCGGCGGGTAATGGAGCAGCCGCATCACGGAATTGCCGTTTTCCACGCTGCCCGCGAAGAAATCGCGCGGGCGGCCGAGGTGTAGCGCGATCGCTTCGAGCACGCGCCCGCCGGCGGTCTCGAACGCGGCGAACAGTGCGCTCATCGTTTCGCGGAACCCGTCGACCTCGGCGGGCCACACGTTGGGGGCCATGAATTGTTCAAGCGGGTGGCCGGCGGGCAGATCGCGACCTACGTGCCAGAACTCCTTGAGATCGAAGACTTGCGCGTCCTTGGCCTTTTCGGTGCCGAACGGGGTGTATCCCCGCGCGCCGCCGCCGCCTTCGATCTTGTAGGCGCGCTTGACCGCATCGGGCAGCGCGAAGAACGCTCTGGACACCGCCTCAGCCTCGTCGATCAAGGCTTGCGGAATGCCGTGATCGCGGACCACGGCGAAGCCATTTTCGCGAAAGCTGCGGCCCAGTTCATCGGCGATGGTTTCGAGCGGCTGGGCCAGCGAGACAGAAGCAATGTTGGTCATGCCTGCGGCCTTACACGCGGCGCTGTGCGCCTGCCAAGCCCTTCACGCACGGGCGTCTAACGCGGCGCTCAGAGCGGTAGGAACAGGCTTGCCAAGGCGGCGCTCATGAGGTTGGCAAGGCTGCCCGCCGCCAGCGCCCGCAGCCCCAGCCGCGCAATCACCGGGCGTTGATTGGGCGCAAGCCCGCCAGTCACCGCCATCTGGATCGCGATCGAGGAGAAATTGGCAAAACCGCACAGCGCAAAGGTCACAATCGCCCGGCTGCGCGCGGTGAGTTCGCTCCCTTGCATCGCGCCCAGATCGATGAAAGCGACAAATTCGTTCAGCACAATCTTGGTGCCGAACAATCCGCCTGCGATCTGCGCCTGGTCCCAGTCGGATATGCCGATCAGGAACATCACGGGCGCGAACAGGTAGCCGAGCAGTGTCTGGAAGCTCATCGCCTCGAACCACGCCGCGGTTTCGGGGCTGAAGGGCGCGCCAATCCCGTCGGCAAGGTTCACAAGCCCGCCGCCGATTCCGGCGAGCATCCCGTTCGCCAGCGCCACCAGCGCAACGAACACCATCACCATCGCGCCCACCGCCACCGCCAGCTTTACGCCGGTCTGTGTGCCCTGCGCGGCCGCCTCGATGATGTTGGCGGGGCGCTGTCCTTCTTCAAAGGTTTCCGCCGCGCTGACCTCATCCGTCTTGAGACCGCCTTCAAGGATCGCTGCCGGCCCCACGGCACTGATGCGCGACTGGGGCAGTTCCACCTCCTGCCCGTTTTCGTCATACATCACCACGCGGGTGGCCTCGGCAACGCCGTTGCCGCGTCCGCGCGCGCGCGCCACTGCGGCAGCGGCGATACCGTGGTTTGGGTCGGGGGTGATCGGCGCATCGTCGGGCATCATGATCTTGGCCATCAGGATGCCGCCCGGTGCCGACATGAAGGCGGCCGCCAACAGGAAGGGCACGGCCTCTGCGCCGATGAAGCTTGCATAGGCCGCCAGGATGGTGCCCGCCACACCGGCCATGCCCACCGTCATCAGCGTGAACAGGCCCGACGGGCTGAGCGCAGCGAGATAGGGCCGGACCACCAGCGGGCTTTCCGACTGGCCGACGAAAATGTTGGCCGCAGCGCCCAGCGCCTCGACCCGGCTGATCCCGGTAATCCAGCCGATCGCGCCGCCGACCCAGCGCACCAGCCGCTGCATGATCCCGAGGTGGTAGAGGATCGAGACGATCGCAGCGAAAAACACGATGACGGGCAACGCGGCGATGACGAAGGTGTTGGCAAACGGATTGGTCTCCATCGGCCCGAACACGGATGCGATCCCGACCTTGGAGAAATCGAGCAGTGCGATCACGCCTTGCGAAAGCCCACCGATCACCGCGACACCCGCATCGGTGCGCAGCACGATCAACGCTGTAATCGCCTGAAGCGCAAAGGCCGATCCCACCACACGCAGGTTGATCCTGCGCCGCGCGGTCGACAGCGCAAAGGCAATCCCAAGAATGGCGAGCACACCTGCAAGGCTCAGCAGGATGGACGTGATACTCTCGTTCACGGCAGCAAATTGCCCTTCTTCATGTCGGAAGCGTTGGACCCCTGGGCGCGCAAAAACACTTGGCTTGCACGCGACGTGTAATCGGCGTGGCAGTTTGCGCGGGGCGTTGCAAGCCGCGATGCGAAGCACCTTGCGGCTAATGGCCAGCAAACCATTGGTGACAGCCGTATCCACGCCGCTTTTCTTTTGCAGCGGCGCTGGGTAGCTGTCGGCGATGCACCAGACCGAACCTGCCGCCGCGCCCGCGTCATTTCCGATGTCCTTGTTTGTCTTCTGCCTGCTTTATGGCGGCATGACAGTGCTTGCCGGATTTCTCGCGGTCAAACAGGTGCAGCTGTGGCCGACACAATTGGGCGTCGAGGCGGGCATTTTCGCGTTTCTGGTGTTGGTGGTGTTGTCGAGTTCGGTTGCCCAAATCCACGGCTCCCATATTGCCAAGCGATTGGTGTTCTGGGGCTTCTTGCCCCTCGCTGTATCGATCGCGCTGATTTTTGTGGTGTTGTCCTTGCCGGCCGATCCCAACATGTGGCCCGAAGGGTTGGACGCGTTTCAAATGATCCATGCGACAACGCCGCGGATCATGGCGGCAGGGCCCGCGGCCTATTTCGTGTCGCTGCTGCTCAACGTCTGGATTTTTGACAGGCTGAAGGGGAGCGGTGAGGCGACCACCCTGGGGCTGATGACCCGCGGCGCGGTCGCCTCGGCTTTGAGCCAGTCAGTGGATTCGGTCATCTTTATCACGTTGGCATTTTATGGCGAGCGCGATATCGGCAATCTGGTGATCGGGCAGGTCACGGCCAAGGTGGTGCTGAGCTTCGTGCTTGTCCCCTTCCTCATCACCGGCGGGGTGAAGGCAGCGCGGTGGCTGGATCGGCCGAAAGAGCCGGGGTGACACACGCCAACGCGATAAAGCAAAGGTAGCGCTGGCCGGTTGCGCAGCAACCGCAAGGGCGACCGCCCGCCCGCAGCGGGTCCGTAGCAAAGCGAAGGACGCAGAGCGAGGATGCAGCCGCGGAGGCGGCTGAAACATCGAAATTGGTGGACCCGTCGGGGCTCGAACCCGAGACCTACAGATTAAAAGTCCGTTGCTCTACCAACTGAGCTACGGGTCCACCGGATGCCGCGCCGCAGCGCGAAGGGCGCTCACCTAGGCAGGGGGCGGCTGCGGGTCAAGCGGGCATACGCTTGCGAAATCGTCAATCCGTGTGGCCCGGCACGCCAATCGGGGGCAATGGCCAGAGCCGGGGCCAGAACAAAGCGCCGCTGCGCAAACAGAGGGTGCGGAATTGTGAGGTCGCCCGAGCGCCCCTTCCCCCTGCCCCGGCTACGCCACGCACCGCCGCTCCACAGCACCACATCAAGATCGAGCACGCGGTCCCCCCAGCGCTGGCCCCGCCGACGACCGAAGGCGCGCTCGGTGTGCTTGAGCGCGGCCAGCAGCGCTGTGGGCGAAAGTTCGCTGTCCAGCACCAGCGCCGCGTTGGCAAAGCGGCGCCGCGCTGCGCCCATGGGCGGCGTGGCCATCACCGGCGCACGCGCTGTGACCGTGCCGAAGGCGGCGCATTCCTCCATCGCCGCCAGCACCACGCCTTGCGGCGGGCCATAGATATGGTGCCGCCGGTTGCTGCCCACGGCGATAAGATAGGTGCTGCTCACGCGCGTCAGATCTGCCCCATTAGATGTCCTGCGCGATCCGCCCATAAAGCTGCGGGCGACGGTCACGAAAAAAGCCCATCCCTGCGCGGTGTTTCGCGGCGCGTGCCAGATCGAGCCGCGCGGTCAGCACGCCTGTCTCAGCCGCGCCGTACTCAGCGAGATAATCGCCCCATTCATCGGTGATGAAGGAATGGCCGTAGAAGGACTGGGCGCGATCCTCTGGCCCTTCGTGGCCGATCCGGTTGCTGGCGATGACCGGCATGCAGTTCGACACGGAATGCCCCAGCATCGCGCGCCGCCACATCCGGCTGGTATCGAGATCGGCGTCGTAAGGTTCGGACCCGATCGCGGTGGGATACATCAGCACTTCGGCCCCCATCAGCGCCATGACGCGCGCGCATTCGGGATACCACTGGTCCCAGCAAATGCCGACGCCGACCTTGACTAGCGCGCCATCCTCGCCCGGCACGTCCCACACCTTGAAGCCGTCGTTACCGGGGCGGAAATAGTACTTTTCCTCGTATCCCGGTCCATCGGGGATGTGGCTCTTGCGGTAGGTGCCTTGCACAGCACCGTCCGGGCCGATCATCGCCAGCGTGTTGTAATAGTGGTGCCCATCACGCTCGAAGAAGCTGGTGGGGATCGTCACCTTCAGCTTTGCTGCGAGCGCCTGCATCGCAATCACGCTGGGGTGATCGAGCGTCGGGCGGGCAGCTGCGAACAGCGCCTCGTCCTCGTCGCGGCAGAAATAGGGGCCGCTGAACAATTCGGGCGGCAGGATCAGATGCGCGCCCTTGGCGGCGGCGTCTTCCACCAGCGCCGAAACAGCGGAGATATTGGTGGCCTCGTCCTCGGAACCGAGGGCAAGCTGAAGGGCGGCGACAGTGAGTGCGGTCATGCCGCCGCCCTTTATAGCGATTTCGAGTTCGGTGGAACACCGAACGGCTCGGAAATCGCGGTCAACAAGAAAGCTTACATCGCCTTCTTGAACAATAGAGTCATGCGGTCGCTTTCGCCCAGCCCGGCAAGGTCGGCGCGCTTGGTCGCCTGCACCGGCGGCATTTCCCAGACGCCTTCGGCGTGGTTGGCCGGATCCTTGGGATTGGCGTTGATTTCGCTTTCCGCCACCAGTTCAAAGCCGTTGAGGCGCATGAAATCGATCACGTCCTGCTGCTTGAGATAGCCCTTGGAGCCATTGGCGTAGGACCACGGTGCATCCGCCTTGGCGCGGTGCTGGACGATGCCGAGATAGCCATCATCCTTCAGCAGTTCGCGCATCGCCCGGATTTCGGTGTCGGCAATCCCGGCGCGGGTGATGCCGTGCATCGCGCGAATCACCAGGATGCGATCAAAGGTGCCCTTCTGTTCGGCCGCCTTGTCCAGCGTGAGGCCGCTGAACCGGTCGGCGGGAAGATTGGTGTAGCCCGCAACCTCGGCGCCAAAGCCGGCAGCCTGATCACGCACGCGCTGCTGGCGGGCGGGATCAGCGGTGGCGATCATCGGGTTGTTGTAGAGGCCAACCAACTGGCCTTCGCCGCCCAGATAATGACCCAAAAGACGCGAATACCAGCCGCCGCCGGGCGAATATTCGCCGACCTTCATTTCCGGGCCGACATGGAAGAAAGCGAGCACTTCGGCCGGGTTGCGGTGGACATCGCGCAGCCGGTCTTCGGCGCGGGTGGGGTGGTTGATCGCGCCCGATACCGCCTCGCCGTGCATCTGGTTGAAGGCGGCAGTGTCAAGCACGTGGGCTTCGCTGTGCGCGCTGTGGTCCATATGCTGATGGGCCAGCAACGGTGCGGCCAGCGCAAGGCCGCTGGCGGCGGCGATCAGGATCAGTTTTTTCATGGGGTCTCTCTCCGAATAGTGGAATTTTTGGGGCCGCTGTGTGTGGCAATCCCGCGTTGCTAGCCTATCTTCGGGAAATACCAACGGAGATTTCGATGAGCAACCTCGACACAGCAATCATAGCCGGCGGCTGCTTCTGGTGCACCGAAGCGGTGTTCCGCGACGTGGTGGGCGTGAGCCTGGTCGAAAGCGGCTATATCGGCGGCACCAAGGCAAACCCGACGTACAAGGAAGTGTGCACCGGCACCACCGGCCATGCCGAGGGCATCCGGGTGACCTTCGATACCGACGTGATAGGCCTGCCGCAGATTTATGATGTGTTCCTCGGCACGCATGATCCGACGCAGCTGAACCGTCAGGGCGGCGATGTGGGCACGCAGTACCGCAGCGCGATCTTCCCGCTGTCGGCCGAGCAGGGCGCCGAAGCCGAAGCCGCGATCGGGCGCTGGAATGCCGAGAACGGCAAGATGGCGGTCACCACGATCGAGGGCCTGTCGGACGGCGCGCAAGGCATGGAATGGTATCCGGCCGAGGATTACCACCAGGAATACTGGGACGGCGAAGGCCAGCGCAATCCCTATTGCCAGGCGGTGATCCCGCCCAAGCTGATGAAGCTGCGCAAGAGCTTTCAGAAATATGTGAAGGACTGAGAGAGAGACCAGATCCTCGACCCGCACTCGATCCGGCGGATATCGCCCCGGATGGCGCGGGTCGTGGAATGGCTGCTTTCGTGGTCATTCGGAAAAAAGGCGGCCGTTCGGCTATCGACCCCGTTGCGGTCATCAGTGCCTTCAGCCAGAATGAAGCCATGAGCGAGGCTGAAATCTTGGAGAAGCTGCAACGCCTTCAAGTGACTGATAGTCACTCAGAGAGAAACTCGCTGGCCCTCCAGCTATCTGATACGAAAGACCCAAGGCTATTCCGGCCACTCATAGAACTAATTCAACGGCCGGAACTCGTTAACAATCGCGGAACGCTGGTATATTGCCTCGAAAACTACGACTGTTCGCCGATCGTGGATCTACTGGTTGAACTCGCTGAAACCGGCAACTTCGAAGTCTCTGCAGGAGCGGAGACTATCTTAGATGAACAGCGACTCCGTTAACCGCAATCCCCTGTCCATTTTCCACCCAATTGCAGACATACGGTTGACGCTCGCCAAAGTCTGAAGGCGGAAAGGCAGGTATCAGGGTTTTTCAGATAAAAGCGGACTGCCTGCTATGCCTTCATTGGCGTAGGCTGAAACCAAAGCTCGCTTGTAAAGGCTGGCAAGCTCGCCACTTGTAACGGCAGGCTCGACCGATGAAGGAGAAAGCTCAATGGCAGGTGGATGGGCGCGCGATGGTGCCGTGCAAGATCAGATTGACGATACTATAACCGACGCTGTGAAGCGGGCGCGAAGCGATTTGCCATCAGGCGAAGCTGCAAAAATTTGCGCTGAATGCGGCGAGGAGATCCCCGAAGCGCGTCGCCGGGCACTGCCTGGAGTAAAGGTCTGCGTCGCATGTCAGTCCGCTCGTGATGCACTCAAGGCTACCGTCGGGATCAATCGACGAGGAAGCAAAGACAGTCACCTTCGTTAACCCCAGCGCACGAAACAATGCAGGACCCGCAACTGAACACATGCCACGCAGCTAGCTAGCTTTGCATACTATCGACGAATGCCCGATTTCCACCCACAATCAGACCTTCCAGCCGAGCGCAGCAAATCCCGACAGCGGCCAGTTTGACTAAGGGCCGGGCTGGCGGGAGCGGAAAGCGAGGCAAACCCCAGATCGGGTCCGGGGTGACGAAGGGGGTTACCGCTTCACCCACCGCCCGACGAAAAACCCGTCCATCCCGCCCTCGTCCGCCAGCATCCCCGGATGCGTGCGCAGCCAGCCTTCAGCGGTAGGGGCGAGACTGGCGGGCAGTTCCGCCGCCGTAATCGGCAAGGGCGTAAGGCCGCACTCCGCGTCAATCCACGCGGCCTGCTCCTCGCCCTCCTCGGCCTCCAGCGAGCATACCGCATAGACCAGCACCCCGCCGGGGTTGAGCCACTCGGCGGCCTTGGCTGCCAGCGCGCGTTGCAGTTCTACCATCTCGGGGATCTGCCGTGCACCGATGCGGTGGAGCACATCAGGATGGCGGCGACAGGTGCCGGTCGCGGTGCAGGGCGCGTCGATCAGGATCGCGTCGAAGCGGTGCTTGGGCTCCCACGTCAGCGCGTCGGCGCGGACGGGCGAGGCCTTGAGACCGGTGCGTTTCAGGTTGTCTTTCAGCAGTTCCAGCCGCCGCTTCGAGCTGTCGAGCGCGGTGACGTTCCAGCCGCTTGCGGCCAGCTGCATCGTCTTGCCGCCCGGCGCGGCGCACAGGTCGAGCGCGTGTCTGCCCGCCCCATCGCCCAACAGGCGCGCCGGGATCTGCGCGGCGAGGTCTTGCACCCACCAGTCGCCCGCCTTGTAATCGGCCAGACTGTCGACCGCCGCGCCACGCGGCAGGCGCACATGGCGCGGCGCCAGCGTCACCCCGCCCATCGCCACCGCGCGGGTCTCCGCTTCGGCAGCGTCCTTCAGCGCCAGATCGAGTTCGGGCGGGAAGGCGAGGCCCGGCGCGATCGCGGCGGCTTTGTCGGCGCCCCAGCGCGCGACCACGGCTTCAGGCATGGTCGGCACTTCGGGCAGCACGCTGCGGCCCGGCTTCACCAGCGCGGAGAAGACGCCATGCGCCAGCCGGCGCGGGCCGCCGGCGAGCAGTGGCAGCCCGGTCGCGATCACCGCGTGAGCCGGCGTGTCGAGCCGGAGCGCCTGGGCAAGCATGATCCGCAGCACCATCCGCGCCTTGGCATCATCGGGCAGGTTCTGCTGGGTCGCGCTGTCGATCAGCGCATCGAGATCGGTCAGCCAGCGCAAAGTCTCGCCCGCAATCGCCTTGGCCAGCGCGCGGTCGGGCGCCTTGCGGACATCGCCGAGCGCGCCGCCTTCGGCCTGCTCGAGCGTCTCGCCCCGCCGGAATACGGCATCGAGCAGGCGAAGCGCGGCGCGGCGCACGGGAAGTCCGGGGGTGGTTGGCATGGTGCGCCCTTAAAGCATTGCGCGAAAAAGTGGGAACCGGTTTTTCGCTCCGCGATAATGCACCCGCCCAAGGTGGTCTTGAAACCAAGTGCCGGCTTGCGCATTTGAACCCCATGACCAAGGAAAAGTGCGACGTCGCCAAGCAGTTCAAGAAACCACCGCACTGGACCAACGACCCAGTGCCCGCGCCCAAGAAAACCGATCCGATGAAAGGCGAACCCAAAGACCTGTCCCCCACCCGCTATGGCGATTGGGAAAAGGACGGGATCGCCTGGGATTTCTAGAAGCAGTGTCGGTCGATCCAGACCTCTCTTAGACCCCCGCTTGCCCGTGTTTCACATGAAACATTTTATAGGGGCGTGAAGGTGACCTTCATTCCATCCTTGGGCTGCGGGATCGGCCAATCCTGCCAGTCGGGATTGTAACCAGCCTCCGCCTCAATCCGGTAACGCTGGAGCAATTGCGCCAGCAGAATCTTGATCTGCATATAGGCAAAGTGCAGGCCAAGGCACATGTGCGCCCCGCCGCCAAACGGCACCCATGCGTATTTGTGGCGGGCCTTCACCAGTTCCGGCGTGAAGCGCATGGGATCGAAGGCCAGGGGATTGTCCCAATATTCCTCCGAATGGTGAGTCCAGTAGATATTGATCCCCACCATGGCGCCGGCCGGGATGCGATAGCCGCCGAATTCGAATTCGCGCAAAGCCCGGCGCGGCATCGAAGGAACAGGCGGGATCATCCGCAGCGATTCCTTGAACGCCATTTCGGTTAGATCGAGCTTGCCAAGGTCGTCATAGTGCAGCGCACGCGGTTCACCCGAACCGTCAGGGCCGCCGGTAACCGCCATGATTTCCGCGCGCAGTTTCTCCTGCCACACCGGATTGGTGGCGAGGTGGTAAATCAGCGATGTGGCAGACGACGTGATCGTGTCATGCGCGGCCATCATCAGGAAGTTCATGTGATCGACCACTTCGTCGACCGGCAGCAGCGAGCCATCCTCGCGCGTCGCGGTGGCGAACTGGCTGAACATGTCCTGCCCGCCGCCTTCGGCCCGCCGCCGCTGGGTTTCCCTGGTGAAATAGTCGACCAGAAACGCCCGGCCATCGACGCCCTTCTTCATCCGGGTGAAGGGCAGCGGCTTGCGCACTGGCGCGACCGAGGCCTGCACCATGTCGACGAAAGCCGCGTTGATCTTGTCGGCTTCCGGCCCCCACGGCAGGCCAATGAAGCTTTCGGCCGCGAGGTCGAGGGTGAGCTTCTTGATGTCCGGATAGAACAGGCGCGGCCCGGCCCAGCCCGATACTTCGCGGGCGATCCCGCGATTGAGCGCATTCGCATAATGGCGCATCGGTTCCGGTTTGAACGCGATCGAAAGCGCGCGGCGGTCGATCCGGTGGTGGTCGAAATCCAGCAGCATCAGCCCGCGCGGAAACAGTTGGTCGAGCACCGGGCCCCAGCCCTGCTGAGACGAAAAGATCTTGTCCTTGTTGAACAACAGCAGTTCATTCGCCTCTGCACCCAGCAACGCGATCTGCCAGCCGCCAAAAGCGCGGTTGCGGTAAACCTTGCCGAATTTGGCGATCCGTGCCGCCACAAAACCATGCGGATCGGCCAGCATCTTGAAGGTGTTGCCCACCAGCGGCCAACCGCCCTCACCGGGAATATGCGCCAGATCCGCTTCTGTCAGATTGCCTTCGCCCCAGTGCCGGAACGGCGCGGTTTCGGTCGTCTTCGGCGCGGCAAGGGTGGCCATATCAGTCTATGCTCCGGTGAAAGTTCGGATTCGCAACTGACTCTGATGTAAATAATCGAGGGCGTCAAATCCAGCCGGAAAGCTCGCGGTTCAGCAACGCTTCGATCATCACCAGCCCATCATCCGAGGTGTTGAGGCATTCCAGCACGGCGTAATCCTCGCCGCCATGCTCAACGAATTCGTCGCGGCCCTCCAGCGCCAGTTCTTCCAGCGTCTCGACACAGTCGGCGGCAAAGCCGGGGGCAGCCACCACCAATCGCTTGGTGCCCTTGTCACCTTCGGCCATCAAGGTCGTATCGGTGGAAGGCTCAAGCCAGGCCGCTGGGCCAAAGCGCGACTGGAAGGTGGTTTCGAACCGGACATCTTTGAACTCGGGCCGGGTTGCCAACTCCTCACGCAGCAGGCGCGCGGTCTTGGAGCAGTGGCAGTAATAGGGGTCGCCCTTTTCCAGCGTTTGCTGCGGCATCCCGTGGAAACTCAGCAGCATCACTTCGGGCGTAAAGGTGAGGTTGCGAACCTGACGCGTCAGATCATCGGCAAGCGCGGTCAGATAGGTCGGACTATCGTGATAGGGCGGCACAAAGCGCAAGGCGGGCTGCCACCGCTTGTTGGCGAGCACCCGGGCGACTTCGTCGAACACCGTCGCGGTGGTGGCGGCACAATATTGCGGATACATCGGGGCGATAAGGATACGGTCGCAACCCTCCCGCATCATGGCGTTAAGCCGGCTTTCGATCGAAGGGTTGCCATATCGCATCGCATAATCGACCTTCACCTTGTCGCCCAACCTGCCGACCATCGCTTCGGCCTGACGCGCCGTGATGTCGGCCAGAGGGGATCCCCGTTCGGTCCAGATCTTGGTGTAGGCTTCCGAGCTTTTGCGGGGCCGGGTGTTGAGGATGATTCCGCGCAGGATCAGTTGCCATACGATCGGCGGGATCTCCACCACCCGGCGGTCCGACAGGAACTGCTTGAGATATTTTTTTACCGAACCCGGATCGGGACCATCCGGCGTGCCAAGATTGATCAACAGCACCCCGATAAGGCCGCTGGATACAGGGGGGTGATCGCCCGGAAGGCGCTGGGTCTGCCAGGTCATAGCCCGCCTAACGGTCGGCAGGCGTTTCGTTTCCGGACAAAGTCGATCGTCCGAACGCAGTGTTGCAAAAATATGCGGGTCATATGCCGTCCGAAAGTAAGGGCAGTCGCCTCAGCCGCAAGCCTGTAGCCGAAAACAGCGCATTGGCAATCGCGGGCGGAGCAACGACAGCGCCCAGTTCGCCAGGGTCGGCAGGCAGCGCTTCGCTGGCGATGAATTCGATCCGCATTTCCGGACAATCAGCAAGCGTCGGCAGGCCGAGCGCCGCCTCATCGCCGCCCTCGGGCAGACCCCCGCGCAGCCTGACCGCATTGCCCAGCGCGATGCCGATGCCGAACACCAGGCCGCCTTCGATCTGCTGCTTGGCGATGTCATGGTTGATGATCCGGCCAATATCCGCTGCCGCCGACAGCCGGACCACCCGCACGCCGCCTTCGCCCCGACGCGCGGTCGCGACACAGGCAATACGCGCAGCCTCTGGTCCTTCACCGATGCGGGCGCAGGCCAGGCCCTGCCCGCTCTGATCCGCGCCGCCATCCCACCCTGCCAGTTGCGCCGCGCGCTGAAGACACGCAGCGAGACGCACATCACTCCCCAGCATCGACATCCGGAAGGACAGCGGTTCTCGCCCGTTCTTCGCGGCAATTTCGTCAATGAAACTTTCGATCGCGAAAGTCGTGGGTCCGTAAGCATTGCCGCGCACGCGCCCCACCGGCAGGCCGATTTCAACCGGGACGTGCTCCACCAGCACGGCGGGCAGTTGATAGGGCGGCACCGCGCCTTCGCAGGCAAGCGGATCGGGCTTCCCGGCTGTCTCGCGGATCGCGGCCATGCTGGTGAGATTGCCGAACAAACGCTGGCCGAATTCGAGCATGGCGGGGGGCGTGGCAATGCGAATCCGCAAAGCGTCAATCGCGCCGCCTGTGCCATCAGCATCGCCCTTGGCGATTTGCGCGCCGAGCAGCATCCACACCGGCGCGCGCGGGCGCGAACGGATCAACGCGTCACGGCGCGGCCAGGTCAGTTGGACGGGTCGACCCAGTTCGCGCGCGATCAGCGCGATTTCGATGGCATGGTCATGTTCCAGCCGCGCATCGAAACTGCCCCCTGCGGGCATGGGATACAGTGCGACATCCTCGGTCGAAATGCCGATCGCGCGGGCCGCCGCAATCCGCGCCTGCTCTGGCGCCTGGGACGCGATCCACAGGTCGAGCCGTCCGTCTTCATAGCGTGCGGCGGCGCATGCGCTTTCGACCGGCGCGGCATAGGCAGGCTCCACCTCGTAACGCCGCCCGATGTCCACCCGGCGAAGCGCCTCTCTGCCAAAGCCGGTTTCTGCAATCGCAAAGGCTTCGCCGCCCGTCAGCACGGTATCCAATCGGGCGGCGATTTCGTTGCTGTTGACCGGATTGGCGGTCGCAAAGCGGGGCTTCATCGCGGCAAGCGCACTGTCTGCGCTCCACCATGTGTCAGCCGCCACAGCAAGCCACCGCTTGCTTTCGACAATCCCGGCCAGCCCCCGGAAGCCGGCGGCGGCTTCGCGGTCAAACCCGGTCAGTTCCGATCCGTCGGCCGGCCCGTGCCGGATCGAGGCGAACACCATCCCCGGCAGGCGCACATCACCGGCAAAGCGATAAGAACCATCGACCTTCGACGGCAAATCGATGCGCGGAAAAGCGGGCGCTGCGTCGACATCGGCCGACAGCGGCGTTTCGCGCGGCGGCTCGGGGCGTAGCGGCGCGGGATCGGGCGGGGTGTAATTGGCTGCGGCTTGGGCCAGCTCGCCAAAGCTTGCGCGTTGATCGTTGAACGTGACGAAACCGTTTTCGACCTGGCATTCTTCCCAGGCCACACCCCAGCGCGACGCGGCCTCCTGCGCCAGCATCGCCCGCGCCGCTGCGGCAGCTTCGCGGCAGGGCTGTTCGTAAGCCTCAAGCGCAGTGCCTGCGGCCGTTGCATTGAACCGCTGCGATTGGGCAAATCGTGTGGCCATCAGCGCATCGGCGTTGTCAGAAAGACCCGCAGCGATGGGATCCCACAGCGCCATCCATTTGCGCGCCAGCGGAATATTGGCGTAGGCGCCCGATATCGGCGCGGGCTCAACCGCCACCTGCCGCCAATCGGCGCCCAGTTCATAGGCGACGATCTGCGGTAGCAAGGTTGTAATCCCCTGTCCCATTTCGATCTGCGGCACGGCGACCGTCACCACACCGTCATTGGCGATCTTGAGCCAGGCGCCGAACACCTGTTCACCTCTGGCTGCCTCCAGCGGCGTGCGATAGCTGCGCGGCATCAGCCACCAGGCGACCACAAGCCCGCCGCCCGCCGCAGCGCCCGCCAGCAATCCGCGCCGCGAAACCTGCATCGCCTCTAAACCGTCCCGGTATCAAGCCAGCGCGCCAGCCGCTCGGCAATGGCGCGGAAGGGGGCGGCGGTTTCGTCATCACCGGCCGCAGGAGGCTCGCCCCTGTCACCTGCGATCCGGGTCGCGAGAGTCAGCGGCACCCGGCCAAGAAAGGGGATGTCCAACGCAGCGGCGAATTTTTCGACCCCGCCCTGTCCGAAGGGATCGCTGATCTCGCCGCAGTGGGGACAGGCATAGCCCGCCATGTTCTCGACCAGACCGATGATCGGCACCTCGCCTTGTTCGAACAGTTGCCCGGCCCGCGCAGCATCGATGAGCGCGAGATCCTGAGGGGTGGATACCAAGATTGCGCCATCGGGCTTGTGGGCCGAAAGCATGGACAATTGCACATCGCCCGTTCCCGGCGGCAGATCGACGAGCAGCAGATCGGTGTCGCCCCATTCGGCATCGACCAGCTGGGTCAGGGCCTTGCCCGTCATCGGTCCGCGCCATGCCAGCGCCTTTCCCGGAGCGACAATGTGACCCATCGACAGCACCTTGACCCCGTATGGACTGTCAATCGCCACCAGCTTGCTGCCGTCCGGCGTGGCGCCAGGCTTGATCCCTTCTGTCCTGAGCAATTTGGGCTGCGACGGGCCGTAGATGTCGCCATCGATCACGCCGACCTTGCGTCCCATCCGCGCCAGCGCCACGGCAAGATTTGTGGTCAGCGTCGATTTGCCGACCCCGCCCTTGCCAGACCCCACCGCGATCAGGCGGCGGCGGCGCCGTTCACCGGTCAGTGCCACGCGCACCTCGTCGATTTGCGGCAGGGGCATCAGGCTGGCGGTGATTGCGTCCTGCAACGCGGCGCGGGCCGTTTCGGACAGATCGCCTGCCTCGGCAACAATAACCGCGCGGCGTTCCACGATCCGGGCAGAACGCAACCGATGGTTGATTTCAGGGGTGAGAGCCGCCCGGATCAGCGCCTCTTCGGCGTCGGGTTGGCGAGCGGGCGAAGGGGACGAATTGCCGGACTTGTTCATTATGCCACGCCTCTACCACCAAATTCACGCAGGGGACCCCTGTTTTTCGCCGGAACGCGTGCCTATAAACACCGTATGCAAAGATTTGACGGCTGGAGAGAACGTCTTGGCGGTGGCTTTAAGGGCTTCGCTATGGCTGGAAAGAACAACCCCTGGGGCGGCGGCGGAAGCGGCGACGAACCCGGCGAAGGCGGGCCTTCGGGTGATGGCGGCGGCCCGCGTAACCCCTGGCTCCCCGGAGGCGGAGGCGGCGAGGGAAAGCGGCGTTCGGCCAGTATCGAAGACATTTTCAAAAACCGTGGCCCCGAAGGTCCGCGCCGCGCCGGTGGCGGAGGCGGTGGGCCGACCTTCCGGCTGCCTGAACGTCCCGGCGGCAAAAGCTGGGTGCCGCTGATCGTGGCCGGCGCCGCGCTGGTCTGGGTCGCGGCCAGCAGCGTTCATTTCATCCAGCCCGGCGAACAGGCGGTCGTCACCTGGTTCGGTGGCAAGTATTCGGCCACGCTCAATTCCGGGACGGCATTTTCCGCGCCTTGGCCGATCAACATGGTCGAAAAGGAAAATGTCACGCAGGTGCGGCTGGAAGAAGTTCCGGGCACCAACACGGAGAAGCTGATCCTGACCGGCGACCAGAATCTGGTCGATCTGTCCTATCTGATCCGCTGGAACATCTCGGACCTGACGCTGTACAAGTACCAGCTCAACGATCCGCGCAATGCCTTGCTTGAAATCGGGGAGGCCGCGATGCGTGCTGCCGTGGCACGGCAGAACCTTGATGCGGTGCTGACCGGCGCAGGCCGTGCGGAAATCGAGCAGGACGTGCGCACCGCGATGCAGGCGCGGCTTGATGCCTATCGTTCGGGCATCAGCGTGCAGGGTATCGAAATCAACAAGGTCGATCCGCCTGCGCAGGTCGAAGAGGCGTTCAAGGACGTATCCTCCGCCCAGCAGGACGCCGATGCCGCGATCAACCGGTCTCGCGCCGTAGCGCAGCAGACGCTTGCACGAGCACAAGGTGACGCCAGCGAATTCAACGACATCTACGAGGAATACCGGATGGCGCCCGAAGTGACGCGTCGTCGCCTCTATTACGAGACCATGGAGCAGATCCTGTCCAAGACCGACAAGACAATCGTAGAAGGTGGCAATGTCACCCCCTATTTGCCACTGCCTGAGCTGAAGCGCCGTGCGCAGCAGCCTGCACTGCCACAGGGGGAATAAGGACATGGCCAGCCTGTTCCAGAACCCCAAGGCCTTGCTGATCGGCGGCGCCGTGATCGTGATCGCGGCGCTGTCCAGCTTGGTGATCGTTCCTGAAACCCATCAGGCCGTGGTGATCCGCACCGGGGAACCGGTGCGTGTCATGAACCAGTTCCGGCCCGACGAGCCCTATGGTTCGACCGGCGCCGGCATCAGTCCGCGTATTCCCTTCGTTGAAGAGGTGCGCATGATCGACCGCCGCGTGCTCGATCTCGACATGGAACGCACGCAGGTGCTTTCCCGCGACCAGCAGCGCCTTCAGGTCGATGCCTATGCCCGGTACCGCATCATCGATCCGGTCAAACTGGTCGAACGCGCCGGTACCGAGGCCCAGCTTGAGGCGCAGTTGCTGCCGATCCTCACCTCGGTGCTGCGGCAGGAATTGGGCCGCGTTCCGTTTGCATCGCTGATCAATGCCGAGCGCGGCACATCGATGACCAACATCACCCGCACGCTTGACGCGCAGGCCCGCAATTACGGCGCGCAGGTGCTTGATGTGCGGATCAAGGCGGCCGATCTTCCCGAAGGCCGCCCGCTGGACGCTGCGTTCACGCGGATGGAAACCGATCGCCAGGAAGAGGCGACGACCATTCGTGCCGCAGGGCAACGCGATGCGCAGATCATTCAGGCCGAAGCGTCGGCAGAGGCTGCGCGCATCTATGCCGATGCCTACGGCAAGGATCCGCAGTTCTACGACTTCTATCGTGCCATGCAGAGCTACCGCAAAACCTTCCTTCAGGGTGAAGGCCAAAGCACCATGGTGCTGTCGGAAGACAGCGAGTATTTCCGCCAGTTCAAGGGTGAACGCTGAACAATCGACCAAGGGCTGACAGACCGCGCTGAACGGCGCGGACGTTCAATCACCGTTCAGCCCCAACAAGGGCATTTGGGGCAATCAACCAGCCCGTCAGGCTGGCCCCGTCAAAGGCTTTCTGGAACGCGATGGCGACCCCACGCATTCCTGCCAAGAACAAGGACCAAGAGGACGTGAACAAAGTGCGCTATGTATACGGACTGACAAGCGCGTTGCTGGTGGGCGGCGCGACGATTTCGCTGATAACCGGCTCGCCTGTCGGCGCGCAGGTTGCGCAGAACGACGATGCGGTGATGGAACGGGTGGTGCCGGTTGCCGGGGCCCCTGCCAGCTTCGCCGATCTCACCGCACAGTTGCAGCCCGCCGTGGTGAATATCGCCACGCGCCAGCGGGTCGAGGTGGCCAATAATCCCTTCGCAGGGACGCCCTTTGCCGAGCTGTTCAGTCGGCGCGGCGGCGGCGCAGGCCAACCGCAAACCCGTGAAGCGCAGTCGCTGGGATCAGGCTTCATCATTTCGGGCGATGGCTATGTGGTTACGAACAACCACGTGATTTCGCCGCCCGATACGCGCGCCAAGCTTGAATCGATCACTGTGACCCTGCCCGACGGCACCGAATACGAAGCCGATCTGGTCGGCGCGGATGCAGCGTCGGACCTTGCGGTTCTCAAAATCCGTTCCAACAAGACCTTCCCCTTCGTCCGGTTTGGGGACTCCAGCGCAACGCGCGTGGGCGAGTGGGTGGTTGCGATCGGCAATCCGTTCGGCCTTGGTGGCACAGTCACCAGCGGGATCATCTCGGCGGTGTATCGCAACACCGGCCAGGGCGGGCCGTATGATCGCTACATCCAGACCGATGCCAGCATCAACCGCGGCAATTCGGGCGGCCCGCTGTTCGACATGCGCGGCAATGTGATCGGGATCAACAATGCGATTTTCTCGCCCTCGGGCGGCAGTGTCGGCATCGGGTTCGCCATCCCGGCCGAAATCGCCGCTCCGATTGTCGAACAGCTGCGCGACGGCCGTGAGATCGAGCGCGGTTATCTCGGTGTCCGGCTCCAGCCCATCGACGAGGATCTTGCTGCTTCGCTCGGCTTGCCCAAGCGCCGCGGCGAACTGGCGCAAGTGGTCGAGGACGGCAGCCCCGCCGCGAGTGCCGGACTGCGTTCGGGCGACATCCTGACGAAGGTCAACGGCAAAGACGTGACGGCGGATCAGACTGTATCGTTCCTTGTCGCCAATCTCGAACCGGGCGCCACCATCCCGGTCGAAGTGCTGCGCAGCGGCAATCGGGTGAACATCAACGTGACGCTCGGCAAGCGCCCAAGCGAGGCGGAGCTGCAAGCCCGGGCGCAGACCTTCGACCCCGAGGCCGAAGAGCCCATGGCACCCGGCACATCTGACGGCACGATTGAACAGAAGCTGGGTCTGCAGGTCACTCCGATGACCCCTCAGATTGCCCGCTCGCTGGGCGTGCCTGCCGATCTTCAGGGTGTGGTGGTCGCTGCGGTCGATGCCAATGGCGATGCGGCCCGCAAGGGCCTGCGCCGCGGTGACATCATCCTGTCGGCCAATTATCAGGCCGTCACGTCGGTTGAAGAATTGCTGGCGCAGGTCGAGGCCGCGGTCACAGAAAATCGCGAGGCGTTGCTGCTGCGCGTTCAGCGCCGGACGCAACCGCCAGCCTTTATCGCTGTCCGGATGCGCTGATCCGCATCACCACTTCATAAGTCCAAAGAAAAAGGCGCCGGGAGCAGGTCCCGGCGCCTTTTACCTATCTGGCGCTGTCATTGTCCCTGGGGAAATACGGGCTGTTGCGGGACACGGCGCTGTTCGCGTTGAGACCGCGGGATCTGCTGGGGCGGCAGCGCGCCGCCGGTAGCTTCCTCGAGAAAATCCTGGCTGGCGGCAGGCGGCGCATCGGATTCGCGCTCGCCTTCCGGCCTGAAGGGATCATCGTCCGGCTCGCGCCTGCCAGGCTCGATCAGGTTGCCCTGCTCGTCGATGTAGTAATAATCCTCGGGCTCGCCGAACAACGCTTCCTCGTCAGGCTCCAGTTGCCATTCGGGCAGTTCGAGCGTGACATCGAATTCCTCGACCGGGCGCCCCCTGACAGCGTAGCGCATATAGGCGGCAAAGGCCTGCGCCGGAGCGCGCCCGCCCTGCAGGCCCGGCACCGCCTTGGCATCGTCACGTCCCATCCACACGCCGGTGGTTATGCCGCTGGAAAAGCCGATGAACCAGCCGTCCTTGTTGGAGCTGGTCGTGCCGGTCTTGCCGGCCACCGGACGCCCGATCTGGGCCGCACGGCCCGTGCCTGTCTGCACGGCGGCCTGCAGGAGATCGGTAATCCCGGCGACCACGTAATCGGGTATCACCGGGGAGTTTGTCGCAGCTTCACGCTGGTAAAGCAGCTCGCCGCTGGCGCCGGTCACCTTGGTGATTCCAAAGGGCGCGACGGTGACCCCCTTGGCGGCGATACCGGCAAAGGCCTGGGTCATCTCCATGACCCGCATTTCCGATGCGCCCAGCACCATCGACGGGTTGGTATCGACCTTCGAATTGATCCCGAACCGACGCGCCATCGACGCCACCGTGCCAAAGCCGACTTCGTTGCCAAGCTGGGCTGCAACCGTGTTGATCGAATAGGCGAAGGCGGTTCGCAAATCGGTTTCGCCGACATTGCGGCCGTTGGAATTGCGCGGGCTCCATCCATCGATCGTCACCGGCGTGTCGTTGACCGTATCCTCAGGCTTGTAGCCCGCCTCCAGCGCGGCGAGATAGACAAACAGCTTCCAGGCGGAACCGGGCTGCCGCATCGCAGTCGTGGCGCGGTTGAAGTTGCTGGCGACGTAATCGGTTCCGCCCACCAGCGCCAGAATCGCCCCGTCACGGTCAAGACTGACCAGGGCGCCCTGCGCGCTGCCCGGCGTATTGGCTTCGATCGCGGCGGTCGCGGCGCGCTGCATCCCGATATCGAGCGTGGTCCACACCTCGATCGGTTCGTAGGTTTCGGGCAGAATGATATCGAGCTGCGGCAGCACCCAATCCGTGAAATAGCGGACCGAGTTCTGCCCGGCCTGCTCCTTCAGCTGCACCGCGCTGACATCAACCCGGGCTTGGTCGGGTGTGACATACCCCTGCTCTTGCATCAGGCGAAGCACGACCTGGGCGCGGTCGACGGCGGCCTGAACATCGGCGGTGGGGGAATACTGGCTGGGTGCCTTGACCAGTCCGGCGATGATCGCGGCTTCTTCAATACTCAGTTCGGTCGCGGGATGGCTGAAGAACTTCCGGCTCGCGCTGTCGATGCCATAAGCGCCGCCGCCGAAATAGACCTTGTTGAGGTAAAGCTCGAGGATCTCCTCCTTGGAGAACTGCCATTCGAGCGCCATCGCCAACACCGCCTCACGCGCCTTGCGGTCGAGCGAACGGTTGTTGTTCAGAAACAGGTTGCGCGCCAGCTGCTGCGTGATGGTCGATGTGCCGCCAAACCGCGCGCGGGTGCCGGTCACGCCTTCGATCAGCGCCCCTGTCAGGCGCACAGGATCGACACCGAAGTGCGAATGAAAGCGTTTGTCTTCCACCGCGATCATCGCGTTGGTCATGTTGCGCGGAATTTCGTCGTAGGTGAGCCATTCGCCAAAGCTTGGCCCGATTTCGACCAACTCGCGCCCATCGCGGGCGCGGATTACAATGGTCTGGCCCGGTTGGGTCGCCTGAAGGGTCGCGTAGCTGGGCAGCGATTGCGCGGCGAAGCCGACCGCGAAGGCAAGAAAGACAGTGGCCAGCACGGCGAGGCCCGCACCCCAGACCACCAACCGCTTCATCCAGACCCAGCCGCGCCAACCCGGCGCGCCTTGGCGCTCCTTTGCGGACGAAGCGGATCGCTCGCTCGCAGCCCGCCTGTTTCCGCGCGCGCCTTTGTCCTGCAACCGCTCACCCCGTTTCGACATTGTCTGAGCCTATCTTGACCCCCACGACACCGCGGGGGGATGCGCGCCTTGCATAGGCAAGTTGTAACCGGGAATGAACCCGGCTTGGCAATGCTCTCCCCCGCCGACGGCGCGAGCGGCCTAATCGTTCGCGGGCGTGAAGATCAGCGCGGCCGAATTGATGCAGTAGCGAAGGCCGCCTTGTTCCGGCGGGCCGTCAGGAAACACATGGCCCAGATGTCCACCGCAAGTGCCGCAGCGCACTTCGGTCCGGACCATGCCGTAAGCCGTGTCGCGATGTTCCTCGACCACCTCTTCATCGGCAGGCTTGGTGAAGGCGGGCCAACCGCACCCGGAATTGTACTTCGCGGTCGAATAGAACAGCTGCGTGCCACACGCCGCACAGTGATATTCGCCCTCGTCATAGAACTTGTCATACTCGCCGGTGAAGGCACGTTCGGTGCCCGCTTCGCGCAGCACGTGATACTGCATCGGGCCCAGCTTATCGCGCCACTCGGCGTCGGTCAGGCTGCGGGGATCGGGGTTGTCCATGCGTTGTCCTCTCTGCTCGCGCCCAATATCGGCGCGGCAGGGGCAATGCGCAAGCGCCGGTTATTTTGCGCTATCCGTCCAGCTGAGCGTAGTGCGGCGGCGGCTTGATTGTTTCCATCCGCTCGGTGAGAAGCGGGCGGAAGCTTGGGCGGCTCTTGAATACCGCATACCAGCCGCGTGATTGTTCGTGCCCCGCCCAGTCGATCCCGCCAAGGTAGTCCGCCACCGAAATCTGCGCCGCGGCGGCCAGATCGGCAAGGCTCATGGTCGAACCCGCCACCCAGGGGCGGTTGTCGATCAGCCAGTCGAGATAATCGAGATGCCCGTGCGCCATCTTCATGGCATTGCGCAGCGCGCCGCTGTCAGGAGGCTGGCGCATGATACGCTTCTTCATACGTTCGGACAAAAGCGGCGCGGTGACATCGGCGTAGAAGTTTTCATCGAACAGCGCGACCAGTCGGCGGATTTCGGCACGCTGGGTGGCGGTGCCGTTGATCATCGGGCTGCGGTCGACCGTCTCTTCGAAATATTCCGCAATCGCCCGGCTATCGGGGATCGTGATATTCTTGTCCGGATTGACGATCACCGGCGTGCGCCCGGCCGGATTGAGATCGAAGAACGCGTCCGACGCCGACCACGGATCCTCACGCGCCAGATCGAAAGGCACGTTCTTTTCGCTCAGCAGCAGCCGGATCTTGCGGCTGAAGGGGCATAGCGGGAATTGATAGAGGAGCCACATAAGGCATCCAGCTCTGCCGTATTTTCCAAGGCAAATCCAGCGCGGGGCGTGCGCAACGGGGGAGTATTCAGAGCTTCGTCGCCTCGAGCATCAACAGGCACGTCGGCATGATCTTTTGCACCTCTGCGTTGGCGGAAAGCGCCTGCGCCTCGGCGTTGGCAAGTGCGGCGATGCCGGCGCGGTCGGCCCCGGTGGCATCCATCAGTTGCGCCAGCGCACGGACGAAGAATTCGCGGCCGCGTGACGACAGATCGGGCCACTCTTTCGCCGCGGGATCGCCCGCAGCCTGACCTTGCGCCACCAGCGCAAACGCCGCCGCGCACCGCAGCAACGCGCGGTTTTCCTGCGACAGCGGGGCAGGTTCGGGGCTGGCTGGGGCAGGCGCGGGTTGCAGGGCCAGCGCGGCGGCAAGAAACGGAGTAAGCATGGCCTCTCCTATGCCCTGCAAGATGAACCCGGCGCTACCGGAATCGACATTGCGGGCGCGGCAATTCCGTCCTAATCCGCAACCTGTCTTATGAGAGGAGACATATTTCGATGTTCAGTCACATCATGGTCGGGACCAACGATTTCGACCGTTCCAAGGCATTTTACGACACCGTGCTTGCCACGCTGGGCGCAGGCCCGGGCAACGTCAACGAAGCCGGCACCGGCCACAAGCGTGCGTTCTGGTTCCACAATGGCGGCATCTTTTCGATCAGCCAGCCGATCAACAACGAACCTGCCGCCTGCGCCAATGGCGCCACCATCGGCTTCGCCTGCGACAGCCTTGAGCAGGTGCAGGCCTTCCACGATGCGGCCGTGGCCGCTGGCGGCAGGTCGATCGAAGATCCGCCGGGCCCGCGCACCGGCGCGATGGGCACGCTGAACCTGGGCTATGTGCTTGATCCCGATGGCCACAAGCTGTGCATGCTGCACCGCGTGGGGTGATTAGCGACTGAGTTCGAACACCGCGAATTCGGCGCGCCAGTTAGCCGCTGGCGCGCCGATTTGTTTTTCGTTCGAGAAATACCAGGCGCGCTCGATCTTCGCGCCTTTCAGGCGCGCCAGATCGCGAAAATCCTCGACCGTGACGTGGTGGATATTTTCGGTTTCGTACCAGCTCACCGGCAAGGCCCGTGTCACCGGCATCCGCCCGCCCAGCATCAGCGCCGCCCGCGTGCGCCAGTGAGCAAAGTTGGGGAACGACACAAAGGCGCGCCGCCCCACCCGCAGCAGTTCGTCCATCATCAGGTCGGGCCGGGTTGCGGTCTGCAAGGTCTGGCTGAGGATCGCGTAATCGAAGGCCTTGTCGGGGTAGTTCGCCAGATCGAGATTGGCATCGCCCTGCACCACCGAAAGCCCGCGCGAGACGCAGCGTTCGACCAGCTCACCATCCAGCTCCATGCCCCGCGCATCGCAGCCGCTGGCGCTTTCCAAGGCCGCCATCAGCGCCCCGTCCCCGCAGCCGATATCCAGCACCCGGCTGCCGGGCGTTACGTGCGCTGCGATGGCGGCAAGGTCAGGGCGCAGGGTCATTCGACGAAGCCCTTCACCACCCGGTCAAGCTGGTCATGCTCCAGCAGGAAGCTGTCATGCCCGTGCGGCGCGCTCAGTTCCACGAAGCTGACCTTAGCCCCCGCCGCATTCAGCGCGTGGACAACATGGCGGCTTTCGGTGGTGGGATACAGCCAGTCGGTATCGAAGCTGACGATGCAGAACCGCGCCTGCGTGCCCGCAAAGGCGTTGGCGAGCTTGCCACCGTGTTCCTCGGCAATGTCGAGGTAATCCATCGCACGGGTGATGTAGAGGTAGCTGTTCGCATCGAACCGGCGGGTGAAGCCGCTGCCCTGATAGCGCAGGTAGCTTTCGACCTGAAACTCGGCGTCGAAACCAAACCCCTTGGCCTCGCGGTCCTGCAGGCGGCGACCGAACTTCTCGGTCAGCCCGGCTTCCGACAGATAGGTGATATGCGCCGCCATCCGCGCCACGGCGAGGCCGTTGTCGGGCCGCGCGTCGGCCGCGTAGTAATCGCCTGCCGCCCATGCCGGATCGGCCATGATCGCCTGGCGCCCCACCTCGTGAAAGGCGATGTTCTGCGCCGAGTGCCGCGCGGTCGACGCGATCACCAGCACGCGGGCGGCACGCTCGGGCCAGTTGGCGGCAAGGCTCAGCGCCTGCATCCCGCCCATCGACCCGCCGACCACGGCGTGCAACTGCGCGATGCCCAAGCCGTCGAGCATCGCCACCAACCCGCGCACCATGTCGCGGATGGTGATGACGGGGAAGCGCATGGCATAGGGCCGCCCATCGGGCGCAAGGCTCGCCGGACCGGTCGATCCCATGCAGCTGCCGATGACATTGGCGCAGATCACAAAGTGGCGGTCCGTGTCGATCGGCTTGCCTGGCCCCACCATGCGCTCCCACCAACCCGGCTTGCCGGTGATCGGGTGCGGGCTGGCGAGATACTGGTCGCCGGTCAGCGCGTGGCACACCAGCACGGCGTTGCTCTTGTCCGCAGCCAGCGTGCCGTAGGTCTCGTAGGCGATCTGCGCGCCCTCCAGCACCTGCCCGCTGTCCAGCGGCAGGGGTTGGGGGATGGTATAGGTGCGGGCGACGGGGGCGATGTTCATCTGGGGGAGCGAATTGGGGGAGCGCCCTGCCTGTGTCAATCATCGCCACGGGCCTTGCCGTTTTCGCGCTGTATTCGCAGGCCCAAACTGGCTATCGCGCCCGTCTTATGTCCAAGCCTCAAGCCAAACCCTGGATCAGCGCGATCCACGCCTATGTCCCCGGCAAGTCCAAGTCGGCGAGCGGCAAGCCACTGACCAAGCTTTCCGCGAACGAGAACCCGCTGGGCGCCAGTCCGGCGGCGCTGGCTGCGTTGTCTCAAGGCCACAATCCGGCTGACTACCCCGATCCCGACGCACGGACCCTGCGCGAGGCGATCGCCGCCGTGCACGGGCTGGACGCGGACCGGATCGTATGCGGAACCGGCTCGGGCGAACTGCTGCATTGCGCCGTGCAGGCGCTGGCAAGCGTGGGTGACGAGGTGCTGGCGTCGCGCTATTCCTTCTCGCTCTACCCGCTGCTGGCCCAGAAGGTCGGGGCGACGGCGGTGTTTGCCGATGATGATGGCTGTGCGGCGAGCGTGGACAAGCTGCTGGCAGCGGTGACGCCTGCTACCAGGGTGGTGCTGCTCGACAACCCCAACAACCCGGTCGGCAGCTACCTGCCGCCGGACGAGGTCGAACGGCTGCACGCGGGCCTGCCCGGCAACGTGCTGCTGATCGTTGACGAAGCCTATGGCGAGTATGTCGATCCGGCGCACCAGCACGCGGCCTTCGATCTGGCCGCGGCCTGTGAGAACGTGCTGGTCAGCCGCACCTTCTCCAAGGCCTATGGCCTGGCATCGGAACGGGTCGGCTGGGTGACAGGCGCGCCGCATCTGATCGATCTGGTCAACCGGCTGCGGGGCGCGTTCAACGTGTCGGTGAGCGGGCAGAAGGCGGCGCTGGCGGCGCTGGGCGATCAGGCGTTTGTGGCCGCCAGCCGCGAACACAACACCGCCGAACGCGCGCGACTGGCAGACGCTATCGCGGCGCTGGGCAATCACGGCCTCAGCACCTCGCCCAGCGAAGCCAACTTCCTGCTGGTGCACTTCGCGGGCGAAGTGACCGCAACGCAGGCGGTCGAGGCTTTGTCCGAGGCGGGTTACGCGGTGCGTCATCTGCCCTCCCAGGGCCTGCCCAATGCCTTGCGCATCACCATCGGCAAGACCGACGACATGACCCGCGTGATCGCCACGCTTCGCACGCTGTGCGGGGAGGCGGCGTGACCATCCGGCGGGTCGCGATCATCGGCCTCGGTCTGCTGGGCGGCTCGATCGGGCTGGCGGTGAAGGCACGCGGCCTTTCCATCGTTACAACCGGCTGGGACCGCGACCCCGACGTGCGGGCGCGTGCGGCGATACGCGGGCTGGTCGCCGAGGTGTACGAGACTGCCGAAGCGGCCGTGGCCGAGGCCGATCTCGTCATCCTGTGCGTCCCCGTTGGCGCGATGGGCGAAGCGGCGGCGGCGATTGCGCCGGGCCTGAAGCCTGATGCGATCATCAGCGATGTCGGCTCGTCCAAAGCCGCCGTCGCCGCCGCGCTCGCCGCCGCGCTGCCGGGCGCCTGCATCATCCCCGCCCACCCGGTTGCAGGCACCGAACAGAGCGGGCCGGACGCGGGCTTTGCCACGCTGTTCGCGGGCCGCTGGTGCATCGTCACCCCGCCCGAAGGCTGCGATCCGGCCCCGCTCGAAGCCCTGTCCGACTTCTGGACCGCGCTCGGCTCCAAGGTCGAGGTGATGGACGCCGCCCACCACGATCTCGTCCTGGCCGTCACCAGCCACATCCCCCACCTGATCGCCTACACCATCGTCGGCACGGCGAGCGATCTGGAGGACGTGACCCAGAGCGAGGTCATCAAGTACTCCGCCGGGGGCTTTCGCGATTTCACCCGCATCGCGGCCTCCGACCCGGTGATGTGGCGCGACGTGTTCCTGACCAACAAGGGCGCCGTTCTGGAGATGCTGGGGCGCTTCACCGAAGACCTCACCGCGATGCAGCGCGCGATCCGTTCGTCGGACGGAGAGGCGCTGTTCGACCTCTTCACCCGCACCCGCGCCATCCGCCGCCAGGTGATCGAGCAGGGACAGGACGACGAGCGCCCCGATTTCGGGCGCGAACACGGCGCCTGACTGCGCCGCCAATTGTGCCACCGGCCGGGGTCGTGCGCCTGTTGGAGACACATGAGACACTGTCCAGGAAACGAAAAAACAACCCGCCATGCGCGCCGCGTTCCTTGCGGATATGTACAATGATTGGCGAGGCTTGCCGGCGGGTCATGGTGCAACGCTGACAGGTCGCGCTCCGGTAGGAAAGCACGCCAGATTGGGCAGGCGCCCGCGGTGCGGAGGATGGCCCCTTGCTTGACAGCGTCCTTGTGGGGCTCCACGGCCAGCAAAGGGGGGGAGGGGTGAACAGCAATGCCTACCGACGGGTTTTCTCGCGGCCGCCGCGCACCGCAACGACTGCTGTCGCGTTCTTCGCTTTTCCGGCGCAACGCAGTGCTCGGTTATGCGGTCGGCCTTGCCACGTTCATCGTCGCGCTTGCTGCTCGCGTCATTCTCGACCACGCAATTCCGCAATTTCCTTTCATTACCTTCATTCCTGCGGTCATAATTTCCGCGTTCCTGGCGGGTTCTCGCGCGGGTTGGTTCTGCGGGGCCCTGTCCTTTGTGGCGACCTGGTACTGGTTTGTTCACCCGACGGATTCCTTCGCAACGGGCTTCAATGAAACCGTCGGGCTCAGCCTGTTCGTCTTTATTATCGTGATCGACATCGCTCTTATCGCCGTTGCTGCAAGAGCTGTCGAAGAACTGACGCAAAAGGAAGGGCAACTGAATATTATCGTCGAAGAGCAGCGCAAGACGCACATTGCTCTGGAAGAAGCATTAAAAGCCAAGGAACTGCTGTTACACGAAGTCAATCACAGGGTTAAGAACAGCCTCCATCTCGTCAATTCGTTTCTGTTTCTGGAAGCTCTGAAGATTGACGACAGCGAAGCGCAATCGGCCGTTATGGCCGCGCGCAGCAAGGTGGACCTGATTGCCCGTGTTCACCAGCTTCTCTACCTCAGCGGAAATCACAACCACGTTGATATGAAGACCGCTATCGAAGAGATTGTGACGGATCTGATCGGCTCTGCGGGAAGAGACGATGTCTCTGTGGAACAAAGCTTTTCCGGCGATCTGATGATGAGCATAGGTCAAGCCAGCCCCCTGGTTCTGGTCGTGAATGAAATCATCACGAACGCACTCAAATACGGGCTGAGCTCGAACCAGCCGAAATTGACGGTTTCCGCTGCAAGCTCAGGCGAAGAGGTGGTCCTGGTCATCAGCGACAATGGCCCTGGCATCGCACCGGCAACGCCCGACACCAAATCGGGTCTGGGAAGGCAGATTATGGACGGCCTTGTGCATCAAATGCGCGGCGAAATCGCCATCCAGAGCGATGGGTCCGGAACGACAATTACCCTGACGATCCCCACCAAACCTCTGTCATCTGACATACAAGGCGTGAGCTGATGAAGATATTGATCGTCGAAGACGAATTCATGGTCGCCATGACATTGAAGGTCTTGTTGCAACGGCAGGGGCACGAAGTTGTGGGCATTGCCGATGACGTTGTCTCGTCTGTCAAAGAGGCAGAGCGGACCCGTCCGGACATCGCGTTCGTGGATATCAATCTGGCCAATGGCACTTCGGGGCTCGACGCGGCGGCCGAACTTCAGAAGAGCGGCGTGATCTGCATTTTCCTGACCGGCACGCCGCCGAATGGGCCGCGGCCCGATCTTGCACTTGGCTGCCTGCCAAAGCCGTTTTCCGACAAATCCCTGGCAGCAACCGTAAAAATCGCCGAAGCGATGATCGAAGGATTGCCACTGCCCCCGCCGCCCTTCGGCCTCGAACTTTACTGCGCCTGAGGGTTCTTCAGAGCCATCGCGCCGTGGAGTGGTGAGGCGACGTTTTGTGATTTCGCGCGGAAAGCCTACCCGTTCAGCGCATTGATCGCAGCATGGACCCGCGCTTCGACATCCGCGCGCGGCAGGCCCGCCGGGATCGCCGCGCCCACCTTGTAAGTGATCCGGCCCGGACGTTTCACCGCGCGATGGTAGGCCCGCCCGCTATCCACGGCGATCGGCACCACTGGCAGGCGCAGCAGCTTGTACAACCCGGCAAACCCTGCCTGCAAAGGCTCCCTATGGCCATGCGCCACGCGCGTGCCTTCGGGAAAGATTATCAGCGGGCGCCCCTCGGCCACGCGCTGCTTGGCCAGTGCCAGCATGGCGCGCAGGGTCTTGGCCCCTTCGCCGCGTGCCACGGGGATCAGGCCATAGGTCAGCGCGGAATAGCCCCAGCCGGGAATGGCGAACAGTTCCTGCTTGGCGAACACCGCCGGGTGGGCAAACAGCCGCGGGGTGTCGATCGCCTCGAAAAAGCTTTCATGCTTCATCGCGATCAGCACCGGACCTTCAGGCAGCGCCCCGTCCAGCACCACCTGAATGCCGAGCAGGTTGCGGACGCACCACAGATGCCACCGGCCCCAGGTGGCGACCACGCCGCGCAGCCACGCCTTGCGGACAAGGATGGCCACCACCGACGCGATCACCAGCAGCACAGATCCGCCATAAAACAGCAGATAGAAGGCGAGCGAACGCAGTGCAGCCGCAACCCAGCTCAAAGGTCAGCCAGGCCCGCCGCGCGGCTTGCGATCAGCTTGTGATATTCCAGAAACAGCGTGCCCATGTCGGGCTGCGAGGGCACGGCATCGCGGATGACCGTCACCGACGCGGGCAGTGTCCGGTCAAGCTCGCCTGCCGCACGGCGCATGTGCCAGTCGGTTGTCACCAGACGCAACGATTGCACCTCGTTCTGCGCCACCCATTTGGCGGTTTCCGCGGCGTTGGAGCGGGTGTCGACCGCCGCAAAGCCGAGCGTGACGCAGCAGGTCATGTCCATGTTCGATACGCCGAACTCGGCGGCAAATTCGCCAGGCTTGACCTCGGGATCGACACCGCTGACCAGCATCTTGTCCGCAAGGTTCCTGTCCAGCACCTCAAGTCCGCGTGCAATCCGCCCCGGCCCGCCGGTGGGCACGATCACGGCATCGGTCGTCACGGCGTCCCCGGCCGGTTGCGGCAGGGCCACCACGAACCACAGGAAACCGATCACCCAGACCAGAAACACCAAGGACAAGACACGCCGGATCATTCTTCGCAGGCCTAAAGCATGTCGCGCAAGGCAAAGGCAATGGTGATCCGCGCTGTCACCAGCGCCAGCAGCACGCCGGCCAGGGGAATTGCGGCGATTGCGAGCCAATCCACCAGCGCCAGGCCCCCGCCGCCGACCATCCCGCTATCGAGCGCAGCGAATTGCTGACCGAGGAGCCACACGGCGCCCACGCCCAGCGCCGTGCCCGCAGCCGCGCCGAACACGGCCTCGCGCAGCACATCGCGCAAGAACACCGCCGACATCTGCCGTTCGCTCGCGCCCAGCAGGTGCATGATCTCGACCGTCTCGCGCGCCCCTGCAAAGGCATTGCGCGCCGCCAGCCACACCGCCGCCGCGGTCGCCAGCGCGACCAGTGCGATCAGGCCAAGCGCCAGATATTGCAGCGCCGCCAGCGCGTTATAGACCGGGCGCAGCCAGTCGCCCTGGGCATCGACGCGCACGCCCGGCACTTCGGCGGTGAGGGCGGCTTCGATCCGCGCGATCTCTGCGCGCCCTGCGCTGCCCGTCAGCTCGACATCGATCAGCGCGGGGATCGGCACATCCGCGCTCGTCACGCCCGCGCCCAGCCAGGGTTCGAGCAGCGCGGCAAGCTCGGCTTCGGGCACCAGTCTGACCGCCTGCACGCCTTCCATCCGGGTCAACACCTTCACCGCCGCCGCGCCGCGCTGAGCGCGCAGGTCGAGGTTGGGTTCGATCACTTGCACGCTCACCGCGCTGGAAAGATCGGCCTGCGCATTGTTGGCCAGATTGCGCAGCGCCAGCCCGCCCGCCGCCGCCATCACCACCAGCGCGATCAGGATCGCGATGACCCAGGGGATCGGCCCCGTCAGCCGCGCCGGGGGCAACAACCGCGCCGCGGCCCGCCCGCGCGGGCGCGCAGCAGGCAGGGCATCGGCCTCGTCACGATCGGGCGCGGCGGGGAGCGGCGGGAGCGTGCTCAAACGCCAGCGCCTCCGGTCGGCGTCACCGCCCGCGGTGGATAGCGCAGCGCGCCGGTGGGATCGGACAGCTGGCCCTTGTGCAGTCGCATGATCAGCGAATCCGGCACCTTCTTCAGCAGGTGGACGTCATGGGTCGCGACCACCACCGTCGTTCCCACACGGTTGTTGAGGGATTCGAACAACCGCAGCAGCTTCAGCGCCATTTCCGGATCGACATTGCCGGTCGGCTCGTCCGCGATCAGCATTTTGGGCCGGACGATTACGGCACGCGCGATGGCGACCCGCTGCTGCTCTCCGCCCGACATCGTGGCCGGCACGGCATGGGAACGGTGCGACAGGCCGACCCATTCGAGCATGTCGGTGACCGCTTTCACGACCTTTTTCTCATCCGTGCCGGCCAGTCGCAGGGGCAACGCGACATTATCGAACGCGGTCAGATAGGGCACCAGCCGGAAGTTCTGGAACACCACGCCCAGCCGTCGCCGCAAATCGGGCAGGCGGTCGCGCGGCATGGTGATGAGGTCCTGCCCGAACATGCGAATCCCGCCGCGCGATGGCCGCTGGGCGAGGTACAGCAGCTTGAGCAGGCTGGTCTTGCCCGCACCGCTGGCACCGGTCAGAAAGTAGAAGCTGCCAGGGTACAGCGTGAAGCTGAGATTGCTCAGCACTTCGGGATCAGTGCCGTAGCGGAGCCCGACATTGTCGAATTTCACGATCTCGGCAACGCGACTATTCATGCTGCGCACCTATCAGCGGGGCAGGCACGAAGGAAGCGGGAGATCGCAATCCCGGTCAAGATCGCACGATTTACGCCCCGCAATGTGGAAAACAGCGCGTAAATAGGGGGCACAGGCGCTGTTGCTCTTGTGCGCGGATGCGCGGCGACTATGCACTTTATGACATGATCATTGCTTGCCCAGCCTGCGGCACCCGTTACGCGGTTCCCGATACTGCCATCGGCAGCGAAGGGCGCACCGTGCGCTGTGCCAAGTGCAAGCACAGTTGGTTCCAGGAGCCTCTGGAACTGGCCGAAAGTGCCACGCCTCAGGCGGTGGCACCGACACCACAGCCCCAACCTGCGGCCCCGGCTGCGCAGACGCGGACGCAGACCCCTGCCCCGACACCGCCTGCCCCGCCGCCGCCTGCCCCGACACCGGTCCCGCCATCGCCCACACCCCCGCAGCCTTCACCGGCACCCGAGCCGCAGAGTGATGGCCCATCGGTCAGCCACTGGCGCACACCCGAAACGCCTCCGGTCGCGCCCTTCGACGAAACGTCTGCGCCGGTTGCGGCACGGGCGCTTCGCCGCGGCCTGAATGCGCGCGGGGAAGCGGAGGTCAAGGCGGAGCCGGCTGTCACGCAGCAGCCCGCCCCTGGCGAGGACATCACCGATCCGCCGGATGATGATGACGGCAACGGCGGCTCGCGCTTCGATTACCGTGCGCCCTTCACCCGGCGCCGCAACCCGCTGCGCATGTGGACGTTGGCAGCGGCCCTGTTTGCCGCGCTGGCGCTGGGCACGGTGGCGGCGGTCAATTATTACGGTCTGCCAGAGTGGGTGCCGGTCAGCCGCCCGACATTCGGTGTAAGCCGTCCGGGGCTCGAGCTCGATTTTCCCGCTGCCGATCAGAAAAAAAAGGTTCTCGAAACCGGGGAGGAAATCTTCGGCGTGCGCGGCACGATCACCAACAACGCGCGCGAAAGCATGGATGTGCCCAACCTGCTGGTGGTGTTCAGCGATCGCCGCGATCGCAATATCGGCGACTGGCCCGTCACCCCCGCCAAGCGCCGTCTGGCGCCGGGCGAGACTGTCATGGTGACGCAAGCCATCACCAATATACCGCCCGGCGCAGCCAAGGCAGCGATTGGCTGGGCGCCCAACTGACCCCCGGATGGGTCCGGTAACGCGACCCGTCTTCAAAGAGCTTGCGCAGCATCAAACCCCTTGCTAGGGGCCCGCTCCTACCGGAGGGCCAGCGTCTTGGCTGCCCTTACAAACCCGAGTGCGGTCGTGGCGGAACTGGTAGACGCGCAACGTTGAGGTCGTTGTGGGCGAAAGCCCGTGGAAGTTCGAGTCTTCTCGACCGCACCATTTCCAGACAAAGTTGGGTACCGACGCTTTATTGCTTGCAAGAGCGTCGGTGTGCCCTTCGATCTTGATTCGATCACTGGCTTTCACCACGCCCAGGTTCTGCACCCGCCAGCGTCTCAAAAAGGCAGATCGTCAGGATTTTGAATCCCCATGAATTATCGTCACTCCTTCCACGCTGGTAACAGCGCCGACGTTGTAAAGCACAGCCTGCTGATTGCCCTTGTGCAAGCCCTGCAGCACAAACCCGGCGCGCTGACCCTGATCGATACCCATGCCGGTTGCGGGCTCTACGATCTCGAGGGTGATGAGGCCGGACGTACCGGCGAAGCCGCGCAGGGCGTGCTGCGGGCGTTTGCTGATCGCAATCCCCTGCTCAACGATTACCGCGCTGCCGTAAACGCTGTGAATGGCGGGAACGATCCGCGTCTCTACCCCGGCTCACCGCAAATATTGTCGCAGCTTTTGCGGCCCCAGGATGCCCTGATCCTGAACGAAAAACATCCTGATGACGCCTATGCCCTGCGCGGCGCGATGCGCGGAACGCCCGCTGCCGTGCACGAACGCGACGCTTACGAGCTATGGCTGGCGATGCTGCCGACCCGAACGCCGCGCGGCGTGGTGGTGGTCGATCCGCCCTACGAGCAGACGGACGAACGCGCCCGTATCACAACCACGCTCGCCGCCGCTCATCGCAAATGGGCGCACGGCGTGACGGTGATCTGGTATCCGCTGAAAGATCGCGCCACACACCGGCGATGGAAGGAGCAGTTGGGCAAGCTGGGCATCCCGAAAATCCTGTGCGTGGAGCATTGGTTATACGATGAAGATCAGCCCGGCATCTATAACGGCGCGGGGCTTTTTATCGTCAACCCGCCCTATGCTTTTGCGCAAGGGCTGCCGCCTCTGCTTGAATCGCTGCGTGCCGCGCTGGCGCCCGAAGGGCATAGGGGCGAGATCTCGGCTGACTGGTTACACGATTGAAGCGCAGCCATGTCCCACGCGGCGCCCTGTTGCTAATTGCCATCAGCATTCACCACGAAAACCATCGGCTTGCCGCGGGTTTCAGGCTCCCAGCCGGCGTCTAACGCTGCCTGGATGCCCCTGCTGACAATCGCGTCGCTGATTTGGAGGCGGCCGCGTTGCATGCCTTTGAGCAGACGTGTCGGCGGAGGGAATTCCAGCAAGGCGCCGCGCTGGGTGTGCTTGCGCAGCAAAGCGACGGTCATGCCTCGCCAGCCGTCAAACTCGCTCCAGTGTGGCTCGCTGCGCAGCTCCCACTCATATTGAAAACCACCTACGCCGACGACACCGGAAAGCTTGGGGATGTTGGCCATGATGCGATGCCTAGCACGATTGCGGCTACACGCCACCGGGCACCCGTGCGGATCATCTCGCCGATCTGGTGATCGAAGGAATGACGAAGGCGCAAAAGACGCTTTGAATCCGCCGCGCCGAGATGCTTCATCTTGCGCCGGTAAACGACGACTTGTCGGTCGTTTTTGCAAGCGCACGGTAAAGCGGTAAAGGTGATGAGGGATCGAACCCCCAATGGCGAGGCAATGGCGGATGGTCACGCCAGCCCGCTGCACAGTCTCATCGATGTGCGTTGCGCCCGGCAAGGGCGATACCTGCCAGATTTTGCTGTCGGGGCGTCCATATCAGACGTCTGGGCCGCCCGGACTCTGCCAGTTCCTCGTATCGCGCGCGATGATCTGCGGCTGTCTTCGCATGACAGCGGGATAACCCGCTCGCCTGCCGGATGACCTCCAAAGAATCGCCAATCAGATCGAAGTCGGGCTCGCCCAGGGATTGTGCGAGCCGCAGTGCCAGCCAAAGAGCGCGCCATTCGGCGTCGCTGTTCGTACCGCACCCCAAGTTGTCGAAAAAATAGGTGTCACCGCGCGCGACCACGGCTGCCTCCATAACGCCGGGGTTGGGCCGACAACCGCCATCGAAATAGATTTTCAATCGTCGCCGTTGAAACACCTGGTCATACCTCTTGGCAAAACGCGGCCTCATGCGGTCCGGCAGGGCGCTCTATCATCCTAAAGCCTGGTGGCCAGCACCTGCTCCGCGCTAGGCTGTTATGATGCAGACAGACATCGAAATCGCCCGGGCGGCCACCGGCTGACTGCGGATGGGTGACTGCCGCCTTTTTTGCCTGTCGGGATGCTAGAACGCGTGCCCGATATTGAAAAGCAGGCGCCCTGACGTATCGCCGCTGTCAAAGCGGGGGCCGGTCAAGGGCAGCGCAAGCAGAACTTCGACGTCAAACCCTTTGGCCAGTGCTGTGCGTACGCCCCCGCCGCCCGATGCAAGCGAACCGCCTCCCCGCCCGCCATCGAGATTGCCGACCACCCCGCCATCGGCAAATGCATAGAATTGCAGGTCGCGGATCAACGCAAGATCCGTTTCCCAGTCGTAGCGCAACTCAACCAGCCCCGCGATCCCGCGGTCCCCGGAACGTTCGTTGAAATTGTACCCGCGCAAAAAGCGGGTGCCGCCAAGTCCGAAGTCTTCGGTTATCGGTAACGGCCCCGATGCGACCAGCCCCTGACCGGACAGGAACAGACTGATGCCATTCTCCAGCGGCCGGTTCCACTGGACATAGGCGGCCAGACTGGTGAAATCGGGCGCTGCGTCGGGCCGGGATGACAGCGAGCTGCCAAGCGGTGTCGCACCCAACGCATCGAGCCCTTGGGAAAGTGTCAGACTGGCAAATCCGTACCCGCCGGCAACCCGTGCGCGGCTGCGCACCCCGGTCCGAAGCGTTGCGACGCGATTGCGCCGGGCCAGATCGCCTGCGCGATCTTGCCGCAATTGCGTCCATTCAACCTCACTATCGAGCCAGACCGAAAGCTTTTGCGACCGTTGGAGCGGATGGCGCATGCGTATGGAAATGCGCGTTGCATCGCCCACAATCTCACGACTTTCCAGATAGGCGCCGGGTTCGATTGCGGAATGGGACGCCGCAAGGCTGATGACTGTCCCCTGCTTTCCGAACCGGAGGCCGTACCGGGCCGCAATACGCTGAAGTTCCTCCGGTGCGGTTGGGGTGACAGTGTAGGTCAGATCAACCGCGTCGCGCGAGCTGAACAGCGCATTGGCATCCAGCGCAATGCGCGCGCGCACCGGCCCGACCGGTTGCGTGCCTTCATTGGAAAGCTCGACGCGGCCAGCGAAGGCTTCGTGCGAGGTTTTGACCTCCAGCACCCGGCGCCCATCGTCTTCAAAATACCGCGGGCTCCGCAGCCGCACGCCCGCAACATCGCCGGCCAGCAGAAGGTTCCGCTCCAGCCGGTTGAGCGTGACAGGGTGGCCATCGGCCAGCACCTCAAGCTGGCGGCGAACCGCCGGGTGCTCGCTTCCCTTGATACGGATCGTATCAATCACGCCTTCTTCGATGCGCACCTTCAACACGCCTGCGCCAAGCGATTGGCGTTCGATCACGGCCGATGCGAACACGTAGCCACGTTCCCGCGCGCGCGCGGCGATGCGATTGACAAGCGTGCCGATCTCTTCGCGGCCAAGCGTCCGTGCCGCATAATCGCCAAGGATGTCGGTAAAATCGCTCGGCTTCAGGGCAACAAGGTTGTCCAGCACGATTGCACCGACATCGAATTCTTGCGCTTCCAAAGCAACCGTTTGATCCGATCGGCTTTGCGTGTTTGCAGTGTCGGCAGGGTCTGTCTGCTCCTGAGCCTTCGCCGATGGCGCGGCAAGGCAGCACATCAAAACCAAGCCAATCCCATAATACAGGTACATCGCAAACTCTCTGTCGGTTCGCTTCATGATGATGGGAATTGGTAAACCGAGTATTAGTGCCGGTGGGCTAATTGCAGAAACCTCAATCAATTGTTTAAGTTCAGGCTGCACAAGATAGCGTCAATGGGAGACTTTCCGTGCGCCTGTCCTGTGCCCGCCTTGCATCTTTTGTGTTTCTGCTGAGCAGTACGAGTGCACTTGCCCAAAACGGTGCGTGGACGATCAGCGAAACGCGCGGCGACGTGCGGATCGGTTCCGGATCCGACCTACAAAGCGCCCGCGTCGGCGCGCGTGTGCCTCCCGGCGCGTCGGTGGCCACCGGTGGCGATGGGTCAGCGGTGCTAGTTCGCGGCCGCGAGTTCGTGACGCTTCGGCGCAATTCGCGACTCAGAATACCCACCGAACCCGCGGAGAAAGGCATCTTCCAGGTTCTGCAGGATTGGGGGAGCGCCCTGTTTGATGTGGGCCGCCAGTCCGATCCGCATTTCGGCGTTCAAACACCCTATCTGGCCGCGGTCGTCAAAGGCACGCGCTTCACGGTTACGGTCGGGCCTGAGGGCGCATCGATGCAAGTGCTCGAAGGTGTGGTGGAAGCGGCCACGCTGGACGGCGGCGCGCGCGACCTGGTGGAGCCGGGCGGGGTCGCCATGATCGCTGCCGATGATCGCTTTCGGCTGATGATCGAGGGCGACGATCGCAAGGTCATCGATTCCCCCGCGCGGATTGCAACTGCGGTGGAGCCCAGCGGCAGCCAAGCGGTGCTGCAAGAAACATCCGTTCTTTTTGCTGCGGAATCATCGCAGACAGAACTGCCGCTGGCTCTGACCTTCGAAACAGCCAGCGAAGGGCTTGAGCTGGGCGATCTGACGGGGGGATTGATCAAGGGCGAAACAGCCGTGCTGGCAGGTGTGGCGGTAGCCGAACTGATCAGGGAAACGCCCGCAGAGGGTGCGCCGGAGCCGGTATCAGAGCTTGAGCCCGATCCCGTGCCGGAACCCGAGCCGGAACCCGAGCCAAGCGACGAAGACGACGGCGGCGGCGAAGGCGACAGCGGCGACGAAGACGACGGCGACGACGGCGGCGACGAAGACGACAGCGACGACGAAGACGACAGCGACGAAGACGACGAGGACGACAGCGGCGACGAAGACGACAGCGGCGAAGACGACGGCGGCGAAGACGACGGCGGCGGCGAGGACGGCGACGAAGACGACGGCGACGAGGATGACGGCGGCGACGAAGAGGACGGCGACGAAGACGACAGCGGCGACGATGACAGCGGCGACGAAGAGGACGGCGACGAAGACGACAGCGGCGACGACGACGGCGACGAAGACGACGGCGACGAAGACGACAGCGGCGAGGACGAAGGCGGCGAGGACGACGAGGACGACGGCGACGAAGACGACAGCGGCGACGATGACGATGACGATGATGACGATGACGATGATGACGATGACGATGATGACGATGACGATGATGACGATGACGACGACGACTGATTTCGCCTGAACGAATAAGGCTGACCGAAATGATCAAGAACAACGGGCAGGAATGGGGCGGCACAAGGCCCCTTCGTGTCCGTGTCATGGCCAGCCTCGCGGCTGCTATCGTCTTGTCGTTGGCTGTTTCGCTTGGCGCGACGGCAGGGGCCTTTCACGCGCTCGAAAATGCCGTGCAGGATGTCGGTTTCGGGCTTCGCGAGCGCAATGCCAGCGGGCAGATCCATATTGTCGAGATGGACGCCGCCAGTGTCGCTGCGATCAACCGGTGGCCGTGGCCGCGTGGCCATTATGCCCGTGTTGTCGATCAGCTTGATGCCGCGGGCGTACGGTCTGTCGCCTTCGATGTCGATCTCTCCGCCCCGTCCCGCGCGGTTGAGGACGCATTGCTTGCCCGGTCGTTGGAGCGGGCGCGCGCGGCAATCGTGCTCCCGGTCTTCAGTCAGAGCGCAAGTTTCGACAACACCAGGCAGATGGACACGCTTCCTCTTGAGGACTTCCGCAAAAATGTCCTGCTGGGGTCTGTGTCGGTCCTGCCTGATCCTGACGGACTCCTCAGGCACGCTTTTTTCGGGACAATCAACGATGGCGCCGCGCGCGCCTCGCTCGCCGCTCAGGTGGCTCAGCACAGCGGCGCTGCGGGCACACGGTTTCCGATCGATTTCGCGATCGCGCCCGCCACCATCCCGCGCCACAGCTTTATCGCAATAGAACAGGGGAAGTTCGATCCCGAGGCCTTGCGGGGCAAGGACGTGATTATCGGCGCGACTGCGATCGAACTGGGCGACCGCTATGCCGTGCCCACGCATGGCATCATGCCGGGCGTGGTGGTTCAGGCACTGGCTGCTGAAACGCTGGCGCGCGGAACGCCCGTGTCACTGGGATGGCTTCCGGCGGTGCTCCTCGCCGGGCTGGCGTCCTGTTGGATCCTGCTGGCGCGATCGGGTGTTCAGATCGGCTTGCGCTCCGTAGCGGTCGTCGCTGCAACCCTGATCGCCTGGCACATGGCGAGCCTTTACCTCGTCCTTACCGTCATGATCGTGCCGGCCATGCTTGTCGTTATCGCCGCAAGCGTACTTCGCGGTGCGATGCTGCTGCATCAGGTTTTCGAGAAAAACCGGATGACCGATACCGAAACGGGATTGCCCAATCTTCGCGCGATGCAAGCCCGGATCAGCACGAACACCGATATGCATCTGGTAGCGGCGATGATCGACGATTTTGACTCGCTCAAAGCCGTTATCGAGGGTGACGGGATCGTGACCTTGCTGGCAAGGATCGAGGACCGGTTGCTGGCCAGCGGCGTGGTGGCGCCCATTTACCGCATCGACGACCGTGTTCTCGCCTGGTTTACGCCACTGGGTTACAGCGCGATCGGGGATCAGGTCAAAGGCCTGGTCGCGATGATGCGCAGCCCTTTGGAAGTTAGCGGTCGGCGCGTTGACGTGCGGCTCGCGTTCGGGATTTCGGAGGCTTTCGCAGTATCGGGCGCGGTTCATGCGGCCAGCGTTGCGCTGCGCAAGGGCGATCCGTTCGCCTATCACGAGACGGCCGGCAAGGCGGCGCTGGAGCAGCAGATTTCGCTGATGGGCGAACTTGATGCGGCGCTGGACAATGATGAGCTGCACGTTCTCTATCAGCCCAAGCTCGATCTTGTGAGCGATCAGATCACAAGTGCAGAGGCACTAGTTCGCTGGCAGCATCCGCAGCGTGGATACATGAATCCTGACAGCTTCATCCCGCTTGCCGAAGAAATGGACCGGATTGAAGGGCTAACCCTGTTCGTGCTGAAGCGGGCCATCAGGGATCTGGGCGCATGGTGTGATCGCGGGTTCATTATCCAGGTGGCGGTGAACATTTCGGCCCGCATCATCTCGTCACCGGAATTTGTCGGACAGGTCGAGCGGCTTCTTCAGGCTAACGGAATGCCGCAGGGGCGGCTTACCTTCGAAATCACCGAATCCGCGACCATGCGCGATCCCGATAGCGCGCGCGCCGCGCTGCTGCGGTTCCGGCAGCTTGGCGTCAACATTTCAATGGATGATTACGGCACCGGTCAATCGACATTGTCGTATCTGCGGAACTTCCCCCTTGATGAGCTGAAGATTGACCGCAGCTTCGTTCAGCACGCCCACCGCGACAGCGACGATGCGCTCATGGTGCGCTCGACAGTCGGCCTTGCCCATGGCCTCGGGTTGAAGGTGGTGGCCGAAGGCGTCGAGGACGAAGCGTGTCTCGCCTTCCTGCGCGCGGCAGGGTGCGATTACGCGCAAGGCTATCATGTCGGAAGGCCGATGCCTGCCGACGAACTCGCAGACACCATTGCGCAAAAACGCGTGCGCGCGGCCTAGGGCAAGGATGTGGGCCTGATGCACGATTTCGTGCGAACCGGTGCGGCTGAGGCTCTGATGGCACACTTATCAATCCAGGGGCACCATCGTTGATCTGGCGTGCCCAAGCGGTGACGTGGACGGGAATATCGGCCTTCCTGATCCCCGGTGCCGTCAACATACCCTCCTTTCATCGTATTTTGCGCAAATACGCGGCGCTTCAACGACGCTTTATTAAGGCCTTTGGTGGCAAAGCTTCGGGCGTGCAGGACAAGTATCGCCTCGGCGTCATTCGCGATCTCAAGCTTCAGGCGATGCCTGATCGCGACGTTTTTTCCCGCATCACCTCGCTGGCAAGCACGATGCTCGATTGTCCGATGGCCCTGCTTTCGGTGGTCGAACAGGAACGGCAATGGTTCCTGGGGCGCACCGGCACGGATCTGATCGAAACCCCGATCGCGGATTCCTTTTGCGCCTATTGCGTGATGAACGAAGAGCCGCTGCTCATAGCCGATGCGCGGCTTGACCCGCGTTTGCGCAGCAATGCGCTGGTCCTGGCCGCGCCGTTCTTCCGGTCCTATCTCGGCGTGCCGATCCGTACCGACGATGGCCTGCTGCTGGGCGCCCTGTGTGCCATTTCGCCCAAGCCGGACGTTTTCCGGGCCGAACAGATCGCGCCCCTATCCATGCTTGCGCAGCTGGCCGAACAAAGTCTGGCGCTGCACGCCCGCACCCGCGCCTTGAGCCTTGCCAACGCCGCGCTTCAGCAATCCAGCCAGATATTCCGCCAGGCCGAACGCGCCGCCAATGTCGGCAGCTGGCGGATCGATATTGCCACCGGCGAACTCGACTGGTCCGATCAGGTTTATGCGATCAGCGGCAACATTCCCGGTCACATTCCCAGCATTGCCGAGGCGCTTGGGATGTATGAGCCCGATGACAGGGCGATGATCAGAAGGGGGCTCGAACAGACCATTGCCGATGGCAAGCCGATCATGTTTGAAACCAGCATCCGCCGCAGGGATGGCGAGGCCCGACGGATCCGCGTGGTGGGTGAGCGGGTCGATGTGGATGGCAAGCCGGACAGCGTCGCCGGGATCATTCTCGATTGCACGGACGAACATTTGCGCAATGTCGCTCTGAAACGCGCAGCCGAACGTGACCGGCTGACCGGGCTGTTCAACCGCGCTACCTTCGACCGGCGTCTGGCAGCGGCCATGCAGCGGGTCGAGAGTGATCCGGTGACGATCGCCCTGCTCGATCTGGATGGATTCAAGGAAGTCAACGACACGCTGGGCCACCTCGTTGGCGACCGTGTGCTGGAGACCATTTCCGAACAGCTCAAGATGCGCGTTGCGCCGGGCATGTTCCTGGCCCGGTGGGGCGGGGATGAATTCGCCTTGCTGTTCCCGTCCGCCATGGCGTTGGCGGATGTCACCGGGTTCCTTGAAGACCTGCTGGCCGAACTTGATGAAATGCCGCCGCTTGGCAGCACGTTGCTGAAGATTGGTGCCACCTGCGGGATCGCACAAATGACGACCGCTGCGAGCAGCGAAGAGATCATGCGCCGCGCCGATCTGGCGCTGTATCGCGGCAAGGAAACTGGGCGCGGTGCGGTGATATGCTGGGACCATCAGATCGAAGCGCGCCAGTCCGAACGCCAGACCGCAATCGCGCAGCTTCGCGGCGCCTTGAACGAAGGGCGCGCGATGGCGGCCTATCAGCCGATCGTGGATCTGGAATCCGGCGCCATTGTATCGGTCGAGGCTCTGCTGCGGCTGCGCGACGAAGATGGCCGCTTGCTCTCTGCCAGCGACATTTTCGCCGCGCTGCTCGATCCCGAATTGTCGCGCCGCGTCAGCCGGGTGATGCTTGATTCCGTGGTGGCCGACGGTCCGGCAATTCTCGCCCTGTTCGGGCCCGAAACGCGGATCGGTCTCAATCTGTCCGAAGCCGATCTGAGGCGCGGCGATTTCGTGCGCCACCTGATCGATGTGATCGATGACAGCGCGCTCAGTCCAAGCAATATCACCATCGAAGTGACCGAAACGATGCTGATTGATGCGGGCGGACAACTGCGCGCATCCTTGGCAATGCTGGACGAATGCGGCTTCACCATTTGTCTCGACGATTTCGGCACCGGATTCTCGTCGCTCACCCACCTGCGGGCTTTCCCGATCCAAAAGGTCAAGATTGATCGCGATTTCATCGCCGGGATTGACGAGGATCACCAGTCGCGCCTTATTATCCAGGCGATTGTGCAGATGGGCCATAGCCTTGGCCTGCGCGTGGTGGTCGAAGGCGTCGAGACGAGGGATCAGGAAACCTTCCTGCGCGCGATCGGTTGCCGGCATGTCCAGGGCTATCTCTACGGGCGTCCGGCGCTTCTGGCCGATCTGGAAACGCGCCATGCTGCCACTGCCCAAGGCGGAGCGCCGCAGCTCCGGTGCGCGTGATCAGCGCGTCAGCGGCGCTTCCTGCGGCGCGTCTCCGGACCGGAAGATGAAGGTGGTGGGGGCGGTGCCGCCGCCGACGTTGACGCGGTTTTCCTGCCGCGCCCAGACATCGGTCAAGATCTGCGAATTGATCCGTACATCCACCGCGCCCGCCGGGGCCGGAGCTTCCTGATAGACCCACAGACTGCCGCGGATGATTTCGCTGCCGACATATTCGGGCGCCACGATGTCACCGTTCACCGCCAGCAGGAACCGCCGGGTGACATAGCGGGCAAAGGCTTCGCGGCTGTCCTGACTGCCGATGATGTCGGGGGTATGAATGTCGGCGTTGCCCGTGCGCTGCACCACCAGCGCATGTTCGGCATCGTGGACGGGCACCTGATGCGCGATCTCGATCATGCCGGTGCGTTCGTTGACGCTGATGGTGCTGATCGCGATCTTCTGCTGGTGCGCGGCCACCGGCTCGGCCCCCAGGGGGGGCAAAACCAGCGCCAGCATTAACAGCAAGCGTCGCAACATCACTTCCGGTTCTTGACCGGCTCTGCGCCAGCGGCCTCACCCATCAGATCGCGGCTGACGCGCGATTTGCTGGCTTCGTCCTTGAAGGCTTCGATCCGGCTGGGGATGATCCGGCGCGGATAGTGGTTATTTTCCAGATCGGCGTCGCCCGTCTCCCAATCGGGATCGACCATCACTTGCACCAGCTCCTTGCCCTTGGGATAGACCAGCAGCTTGGCGACTTCACGCGCATTGCGGCGCCAGATTTCGGCCGGGATACTGAGTTTTTCGGTGCTGCCGTCCTTGAAGGTGAGGCCGAGGATGATCGGCATGACAAGGCCACCCTTGTTGCTGAAGTTGAGGACATAGTAGTTCGCATCCTCCTTCACTGCCCGGTCAAAGGCGGCACGTTCCCACGGGGCCAGGCCTTCAAGGAAATCGGTGTAGCCCTTGCGATCTTTGGGCGTGACGGTGAATTGATCGTTGTCGTCGTAGAAATCGGTGACGCCCGGATTTTCGAGCACCCAGATCGGCAGGTTCTGTTCGCGGTTGAGGCCGATGCCGACGACTTCGGGTTCCTCGGCGCGGTCGGCCCGGCGGCGGGGCAGATCGATATCCGGATTCTTCGTATCCATCTTCAGACTGTAGATCGAATCGAGGCTGATATCGACGTGATCGGTGGTGTAGAACCAGCCGCGCCAGAACCAGTCGAGATCGGTGCCGCTGGCTTCCTCGATGGTGCGGAAGAAATCGGACGGCGTCGGGCGCTTGAACTTCCAGCGGCGGGCATATTCCTTCAGCGCGAAATCGAAACGTTCACGCCCGATGATGGTGTCGCGCAGCAGGTGATAGGCGGCCGATGGCTTGCCATAGGCGTTCGCGCCGAGGTTGGTGACGGAATCCGACTGCGTCATGATCGGCTGCTGATCGTTCGACACCATGTAGCTGACCATGTCGCGCGGCAGGCTGCGGGTCCACGGCATGTCCGGATCCCATTCGTACCCGGCGACCGAATCGAGGAAGGAATTGATCCCTTCATCCATCCAGGTCCACTGACGTTCGTCCGAATTGACCGTCATCGGGAAATAGATATGCCCGATTTCGTGGATCACCACGCCCACCAGGAACATCTTTTCAGCGAGCGAATAGGTGCGGCTGCCATCCTTGTTAAGGATGGTGCGAGGTCCGTTGAAGGTGATCATCGGATATTCCATCCCGCCGACAGGGCCGTTGACGGACTGCGCGGTGGGATAGGGATAATCGAAGCTGAAGCGTGAATAGACCTTCATGGTGTGGACCACGGCGGCGGTGGAATACTTCTTCCACAGATCGCCGCCTTCCTTGGGCCAGAAGCTCATGGCGAGCACGGTTTCATGCTCGGCGCCGGGCTGCTTGTGGCCTTGCGCGTCCCACATGAACTTGCGGCTGGAGGCCCAGGCAAAATCGCGCACATTGGTGGCGGTAAACTGCCAGGTCTTGCTTCCGCGCGGATTGCCGGCTTCGGCCGCAGCGGCTTCCTGCGGGGTGACGATGAACATCGGTGCATCGGCGTCTTTCGCCTGTTCGAGCCGCTGGCGCTGCGCTGCGGTGAGCACGGTGTCCGGGTTCTGCAACACACCGGTCGATGCCACGATGTGATCGTCGGGCACGGTCATGCTGACATTGTAATCGCCGAATTCGAGCGTGAACTCGCCGCGACCCAGAAACTCCTTGTTGTGCCAGCCTTCATAGTCCGAATAGGCGACCATGCGCGGGAACCACTGCGCCATCAGGTAGATGTCATTGCCGCCCTTGCGCGGATCATCGGGAAAATGTTCATAGCCCGAGCGCGCGCTGACCGCGTCTTCCTCGACAATGTTGAACGCCCATTCGATGGTAAACTCGGTCGTCTCGCCCGAGGCCAGCGGCGCGGGCAGATCAATCCGCATCAGCGTGCCGACAATCGTGTGCGGCAATGGTGCCCCCGCCAAGGTGCGGACCGCGTTGATATCGTAACCGTACCGGTTGTCCGCCATGGATTGCTGGCGGCGCAGTTCTTCCATCGAAAGCCTGGTCGGCTCGCTTCCCGAACCCAGCGTGACCTTCGGCCCGCGCCGTCCGGGCCCACCGAACGCATCGGTCAGTTCGGCCATCGAATCATTGCGGAAGATGTTCTGATCCAGCTGCATCCACAGCCATGGCAGGCTGTCGGGCGAATTGTTGGTGTAACGGATGGTGGCCCGCGCGGTCAGGCGGCGCTTGCTTTCGTCCAGCTCGGCCTCGATCGCGTAATCGACCTTCTGCTGCCAGTACTCATGCCCCGGCGCGCCGCTGGCATTGCGATAGGTGTTCGGGGTGGGCAGCACTTCATCGAGCTGGCGGAACTTGTCTTCGTAACTGCCCTTGGTTTGTTCAATGCCCTGCGCATGGGCGGGAACGGCAAACAGCAAGGCGGCAAGACACAATACGAAACGCAAGGGCGCTCTCCGGGATAAAGACAGGAGGGTTTGAGAGCGCAAAATCCACAGGTGCGCAAGCGCGTATGCTGCTTTGCAAGGCAATTTTGTTTCAGGCATGGCATCATGAACACTTGTCCCCTATCGCCAACCGTGATGACCGAGCCCCTCTGGCACGCCCTGCACGCAGCCGCCTGCGACCGCGGAGAGACGACCTATTGCGATCCCGAAACAGGGTACACCGTGTTCACGCAGGTCGCCCATCTGAAACGCGGCAAATGCTGCGGTTCGGCCTGCCGCCATTGCCCTTACGGCCACGAAGCCGTGCCCGCTGCCAAAACCGATCCAAGGAGAATCGCCCCATGAAAACCCGCGCCGCCGTTGCCTTTGAAGCCAAAAAGCCGCTCGAAATCGTCGAGCTCGATCTCGAAGGCCCCAAGGCCGGTGAAGTGCTGGTCGAAATCATGGCGACCGGCATTTGCCATACCGATGCCTACACGCTCGACGGGCTGGACAGCGAAGGCATCTTCCCATCCGTGCTGGGCCATGAAGGCGCCGGCATCGTGCGCGAAGTTGGCGCAGGGGTTACCTCGGTGAAGCCGGGCGATCACGTGATCCCGCTCTACACGCCCGAATGCCGCCAGTGTAAGTCGTGCCTCAGCGGCAAGACCAACCTGTGCACCGCGATCCGCGCGACCCAAGGCAAGGGCCTGATGCCCGACGGCACCACGCGCTTCAGCTACAAGGGCGCGTCCGTCTATCATTACATGGGCTGTTCGACCTTCTCGAACTTCACCGTGCTGCCCGAAATCGCCGTCGCCAAGATCCGCGAAGACGCGCCGTTCCAGTCGGCCTGCTACATCGGTTGCGGCGTCACCACCGGCGTCGGCGCGGTCACCAACACGGCACGCGTGCAGGTGGGCGACAATGTGGTGGTGTTTGGCCTCGGCGGGATCGGCCTGAACGTGCTGCAGGGCGCGCGGCTGGCGGGCGCCAACACGATCATCGGCGTCGACATCAACCCGGATCGCGAGGAATGGGGCCGCAAGTTCGGCATGACCGACTTCCTCAACACCAAGGGCATGAGCCGCGAGGATACCGTCGCCAGGATCGTCGAAATGACCGATGGCGGCGCGGATTACACCTTCGATGCCACCGGCAACACCGAAGTGATGCGCACCGCCTTGGAAGCCTGCCACCGCGGCTGGGGCACCTCGATCATCATCGGGGTGGCCGAAGCGGGCAAGGAAATCGCCACCCGCCCGTTCCAGCTCGTCACGGGCCGCAACTGGCGCGGGACTGCGTTCGGCGGGGCCAAGGGCCGCACCGATGTGCCCAAGATCGTCGACATGTACATGACCGGTAAGATCGAGATCGACCCGATGATCACCCACGTCATGGGGCTTGAAGAGATCAACACCGCCTTCGATCTGATGCACGAAGGCAAGTCGATCCGGTCGGTTGTGGTGTTCTGATGCAGACCGTCTCGCAGAACCGCAGCCATGGCGGCACGCAGGGCGTCTATCGCCATGCGTCCGCGGTGACCGGCACCGACATGACCTTCGCGGTGTTCGTGCCCGATCATGCGCCCGGCACGAAGCTGCCGGTGGTGTGGTATCTGTCGGGTCTCACCTGCACCCATGCCAATGTCATGGAAAAGGGCGAATACCGCGCGGCTTGTGCCAAGCACGGCATCATACTGATCGCGCCCGACACGTCACCGCGCGGTGACGATGTGCCCGATGCCGAGGGCGAATACGACTTCGGCAAGGGCGCAGGCTTCTATCTGGATGCAACGCAGGAACCGTGGGCGCAGCACTACCGGATGCGCAGCTATATCGAGGATGAACTGCCCGCGCTGATCGCCCAACACTTCCCCGCCGACATGGCGCGGCAGGGGGTCACCGGGCATTCGATGGGCGGCCACGGCGCGCTCACCATCGCGCTTCGCAACCCGGACCGGTTCCGTTCGGTCAGCGCCTTCTCCCCGATCTGCGCGCCGTCCCGCGTGCCGTGGGGCGAAAAGGCGTTCAGCCGCTACCTAGGCGATGATCGCACCGCGTGGGCACAGCACGATGCTGTCGCCCTGATCGAAGCCGGCGCGCGGCTGCCCGATCTGCTGGTCGATCAGGGCAGCGCGGACAACTTTCTGGAGGAACAGCTTGGCACCCCGCTGCTTGTCGCCGCCTGCGAGGCTGCGGGGATCCCGGCCACTATCCGGATGCAGGAAGGCTACGATCATTCCTATTTCTTCATCTCGACCTTCATGGCCGATCATGTTGCATGGCACGCCAAGCGTCTTGCCTAGGCGCTGATCTGACCTGTGGTTAACCGGGTGGTTACGCCCTGCCTGCTAAAGCGGGGTGTCCGGCGTTTCCGCCCGGCGCCGCAGGTGAGGAATGTACGAAAGCAGGATTGCCGCTGACCGCCTGACGGTCGCCGCGGTCGAGGGTTTCCCGCCCGAGATCGACACGTTGGCCGCGCGCAACCTCGCTGGCCACGCGTTCCTGCGTGCGGCGTGGTACAGGGCCAGCGCGCCCAAAGGCGGACGAACGTTGCTGGTCCGGCGCGACACCGGCGCCGCCGTGCTGGCCGCGATCCCGACTGCGCCCTTTGGCCCGGCAATCGCCCGCGCACGCAAGGTGCCGGGATCCTATTGGCCCCTGCGCAGCCCCCTGATCGCCCCCGATTGCGATGTTCATGCGCTGGCTCACGGCCTCGATCACGCAGCTGCGCGGTGCCTTGGCCCGGTGTGGCGCGTGGGTCCGACCTGCGGCGAAAGTGAGGGCACCGCACTGCTGGTCGCCGCCGCGCAACTCGCCAACTGGACCGTGCTGTCGCGCCCCGCCGGCACAAGTTGGATGATCGATCTGGATGCGGCCCGCACCAAGGGCTGGCCCAGCGCTGCCGCTGCCCGGAAACTGCGCGCCGTGTGGCGCAAGCTGGCACAGCGCGGCCGCCCTTGCTGGCGCTATGTGCGCGGGGCAGACTGGAACGCCAAGGCGCTTGAAGACATGGGCGAGGTCGAAGCGCAAAGCTGGATCGCGCGCACCACCGATGGCAGCGGCGCCAAGTTCATGACGCAGGCTCAGCGCGCCGCATGGCACCACGCGCTGAGCGACCCCGTTATCGCCGCCCAGCTTTCCGCCACGATCCTGATGCTGGGCGATCGCCCGATCGCCTTCAGCTTCGATCTGGATGACGGCCCGGTGCAATACGGCATCGCCGGTAGCTATGTCGAAGACCTGAAATCGCTCGGCATCGGCAAACTCGCCAACACCCGCGCCATGCAGGACGCCATCGCCGATGGGCAAAGCGTCATGGACATGGGTGTGGGCGATTCGGGCTACAAACGCGAAATGGGCGCGGTCGCAGGCTATCCGATGGTCGATCTGCTGTTCGTGCGCAGCCGCACGATGGCGGCGATGCTGGCAAGGGCATGGGGCGACAAATGGCCGCCATCTGCGTCCACCGCCGCTCTGCTCAGGGACGGAACCTTGCATGGCTGAAGCCGATCCCGTTCCGCCGCTCGGCGCACAACCCGTCTCACCGGCACCCGCCGCCGTGCCGTCGCTCGCCGCGCAAGTACGCACCGCCGTCATCTGGCGTTCGGGCAGCCAGGTGCTCACCCAGATCGTGTCCTGGGCCTCGACCCTGATCGTGATCCGTCTGCTGGCGCCGCAGGATTACGGCCTGTTCGCGATGGCGCAGGTCATGCTGATGCTGCTCAACACCATGAACGGCTATGGCCTCGCCAGCGCGCTGATCCGCGAGGAGGAAGTGACCGAGGAACGCTTGCGTCAGACGCTGGGGATGCTGATCCTGCTGAATGGCGGCCTTGCCCTGATCCAGTTCGCCGCTGCGCCGCTGGTGGCTCTGTGGTTCGATGAACCGATGGTATCGGACCTGCTGCGGGTGCAATCGCTGCTGTATCTTGCCGTGCCGTTCTGCGCGCTGCCCCATGCCGTGCTGAGCCGCCGGATGGATTTCCGCCGCCCCGCGCAGGTGCGGCTGGTGGTGGCGCTGGCGGGGGCGATCACCGCGCTTACCGGCGCCTTGTCGGGCTGGGGCGTATGGACGCTGGTTGCGGCCCCGCTGGTGATGATCCTGACCGAAGCAGTCGGCATGACCTGGGCCGCACGCTCCCCGATCCGCCCGATCTTCCGCTTCAAGGGCGCAGGCCACATCGCCGGGTTCGGCGGCATGATGACCGCGACCCAGTTGTTCTGGTTCGTCCAGAGTCAGGCCGACGTGGTCATTGCGGGCCGCGTGCTCGATGCGCACGATCTGGGCGTTTACACCACCGGGCTGTTTCTGGCGCAATTGCTCGCCTCGAAATTCGTGCCGCCGATCAACGAAGTCGCCTATGCCGCCTATTCGCGCCAGCAAAGCGAGGGTGCAGCCGATCAGGGCTCCTCCGCGCTACTCGCGACGATCCGGCTGGTGATGATGGTGGGCCTGCCCGCCTATGCCGGGATCGCCGTGGTGGCCCCGGTGCTGGTGCCGGTGCTGCTGGGCGACAAATGGCTCGAAATCATCCCGCTGCTGCCGATCCTTGCTGCGGCAATGGCGATGCTGACGCTGCAGATCCTGTTCGCGCCGGCCACCAATGCGCGCGGCTTTCCGGGCATTCCGCTGAAAGTGACGATGCTGGGCAGCGTGGTGATGCCGCTGGCGTTCTTCGCTGGGTCGCACTGGGGCGTGACCGGCTTTGCCTGGGGCTGGGTTGGCGGAATGGCGGTGCTGACGGGGGCGACCATCGCTCTGTCGCGCACGGTGCTCGGCTTCAGCCTTGCCGGACTGGCCAGCGCAGTCGCGCCGCCGCTGGGCGCGGCGCTGGTGATGGGGGCCGGGGTTGCCCTGATGTTGCGCGCACTGCCGCCCGTGCCCGATCTGGTTGCGCTGGTAAGTGCAGTGATCCTAGGCATGGCGGTCTACCTTGGCACGCTCCACCTCATCGCGCCCACCCGCCTGGCCGAAGCCCTGCGTATCGCGCGCAACCGGGGCGAGGCCGCGCCTGATTTGGCCAAGTGACCCCTGATCCTGCTAGGCGATTGACTTGAGGCTGGCGATCCGGTTGGTCTGACGCATGAACACCGCCCGTCCCCAGCCCGCCACCTGTTACACTCGCGTCAATGGCATCGACCTTGCGGTGCATGAATGGGCGTCTGACGGCACCGCCGTGCCTCTCGTCTTCGCCCATGCCACCGGCTTTCAAGGGCGGGTGTTCGATGCCATTATTGAAGCTTTCCCGGATCATCCCGCCTATGCAGTCGATCTGCGCGGGCATGGCCTATCGCGCGCCGGACCGATCGACGACTGGCGGCTTCTTGCGAGCGATGTGGCTGATTTCCTTGCACAAGCAGGCATCACCGGCGCGGTCGGCATTGGCCATTCGATGGGCGCGCATACGCTGCTGCAAGTCGCCGCCGACGCCCCGGCGCGGTTCAGCCGGCTTGTCCTGTTCGATCCCGTCATTCTGGCACCGGCATTCTACGCGCCGGGCCAGCCGCTATATACTGCGGAAAACCCCCACCCCGCCATCCGCCGCAAACGTGACTTTGCCAGTGTCGAAGCGATGATCGAACGCTTCGGGACGCGTGATCCCTACAGCCTGTTCGACCGCCGCGTTTTTGCCGATTACTGTCGCCACGGCCTGACCCCGGCGGCCGCTGGACAGGGGCTGGAACTGGCCTGCGCCCCCGAAGTCGAAGCCAGCGTCTATGCCTCAAGCCGCAGCAACGGTGCCATTCTGGAGGCGGCCAGGCACGTAGACATCCCGGTACTGGTGGTGCGGGCGCAAGCCACCGATTTGAATGATTTCAAGAGTTCCCCGACCTGGCCCGACCTTGCGAGCATCCTGCCGCAGGGATCCGATCTCTACCGCCCGGACATGACGCATTTTCACCCGTTTCAAGATCCGCAAGATGCCGCCCGGATCATCGCGGAATGGATCGCCTGAACCTGATGTTCTGCAAATGTTTCACGTGAAACATTGCGCGGAACTACCCCGCAGCGGCCAGCACGTCTCTGATATCGCTTTGAATATTACCGATATGCCGGGCATCCGCCTGTAGGCAATTGGCGCTGATCTGGCTGGCCAGACCGCCATAGAATGCCTTGAGGCTGGACCCCAGCGGATGATCCGGCGCGACCGATTGGGCCAGCCACACCATGATCGTCTGCGCCCGCATCAAGGGCTCGCGCGGGATAGCCAGGGACCGGTCTAGCGCGACCAAAGCCTGACCTAGCGCGGCCACGGCCTCCTCAAGACAGATGCGGGTCAGGTCTGCACGGCCCGACGCTTCGATCCGTGCCTCCAACGCAACGCGGCGATAGGCGGCGGCGGGATTTTGGCCGAGCATCTGCATCATCGTCGCCCTTTCTTACTGGTCGCTGGCCGACCAGATATCGACCTGCTGGCGAATGAACGCCAGCGTCGATTGGGAAGCCGCCACGCGGCGTTCCGAAGCGGTGAATTCGCGGGTCAGGCGTTCGCGCAGGGCCTCCTGCTGTTCGGCGATTCGCGTCAGGCGTTCATCGCTGGCGGCCAGCTGCGCCTCGAACCGCCGCAGCGATCCGCCCAGCGTTCCGGGGTCGGCGGCAAAGCTGTTGTCACGCGCAAACCGGTCCATCGTGGCAAACACGCCCGAAACGCCGCTGGTAAACATCGCCGCGACGCCATCCGGGCTGGTTTCGATGGCGCGGTTCAGCCGTGCGCTGTCCAGCCGGAAGGTGCCATCGCGATTGAGCGCCAATCCCAGATCGGCCAGTGTGCGCGGTTCGCCTGTCGCCGCGCCCGGCATTACCACCTGACCCGCCAGCGCGGCGAGATCGCGGCGCAATTCGCGCGCGCCCGGATCATTGCCAAGCTCTCCACCAAGCGGCGCGGCCAGCGCGCTCACCTGCCCGGCAATATCGTTCAGCGCAGCGACGAAATCGGTCATCACGGCCGATATGGCGGGGGTGTTGTTGGCAAAGCTCAATGCGGTAGGCGCGCCCGCATTGGTGGCAGTGAGCGTGAGGCCGAACCCGCCCGGAAGGCCCGTGACACGGTTGGTCGGGCTGGTCATCGCCACGGTGTCGAGCCGGAAGGCCGCATCGCGCGCGGTGCTTTGCAGTTCGGCGGTGTTGGTCGCCGCAGTCCAACCCAGATAGCTGAGATCGCCGGGCGCTTGCGCCCCGCCCGCGCCTGCTGCTTCGATCTCGAAGCCGTTGGCTGCACCCTCGCGCCCCTTCATCACCAGTTGCGCGCCGCCTGTGCCATTGGCGACATAGGCCTGCACCGCGCCGCCGCTGGCCTGATTGAGCTTGGTGGCAAGGCTGGCAAGCGTGTCGGTGGCGGTGACAGCGATTGCAATGGTGTCGCGCGCACCATCGGCGGTGAAGCTTGCGCCGCTGACCGTGCCGAACCGCACCGTCAGCGTGCCTTCGCCCACCAGCGCATCGCCGCTGGCATAAGACCGGCCCACCAGAGTCTGACTTTGGGCAAGCGCGGTGACTTCGAGCGCGAAATTGCCCCGCGGCGACAAGCCGGCCGGCACCGTGACCTGCGCCACGGCCGTATTGGCCAGCGTGCCGCGCGGTGCCAGGTCTCCGCTGCGCACCCGGTCCCCCAGCGCGGCAGCAAGTTCGGTCATCGCGCCGCGCAACTGTCCGGCAGCGGAAATCTGGGCTTCAAGGCTGCTTTTGCGCGCGGCAATCGTATCGCGTTGCACTGCAAAGCTGGCGACGGAGATGTCCGTTGCCAACTGGGTGAAATTGACGCCGCTACCAGCGCCCAGCGCGGAGATGATCGAAGATCCTGCGTTTTCCATGACGATCAGAACGGGCGTTTGCGGGTGAGTTTAAGCATGGTGATCGGGCCTTCCGTCGCCATCGAACCGCAATGCCGCTGGCACGTCGATCACCGGACGACGCGGGCGGTTGCCGCGTTTCAGCGCGAGCACGAAGGCCACCAGCGATGCCAGCGCGATATACAATTCTTCGCGCACCATCTGATTGGGGCGGGTGGTGAAATAGACCGCGCGGGCCAGTGTGGGATATTCCAGCACCGGCAGGCCTTGCTCGGCCGCGATTTCGCGCATGGCAAGCGCGGTTTCCCCCCGCCCCTTGGCCAGCAGCAGCGGCGCGGGCGCACGCGCCGGATCGTACGTGAGCGCCACTGCGAAATGCAGCGGGTTGACGATGATAAACTGCGCCTCCTTCATCGCCTTGGCGACACCCCCGCGGGCCAGATCGCGCTGGCGCTGACGGCGGGCCGATTTCATCTCGGGCGAGCCTTCGGATTGCTTGTTTTCGTCGCGCATGTCCTGAAAACTCATCTTGAGCCGCTTGTCGCGCTGGAAGCGTTGCAGCGGGTAATCGATGCCCGCGATCACCGCGAGGCCGATCAGCAAGGCGCCGATCAGCGAGGTGAAGGCGTCCAGCGCCTGCCCCAATTGCGCTTCGAGCGGAAGGGCGCCCAGCGCGAGCAGGTGTGGCAGCTCGTCCCCTGCCCACCACCACGCGATCCCCCCCAGCAGCGCCAGCTTGGCCAGCCCCTTGCCCAGTTCGATCAGCCCCTGCCAGCCAAGGATGCGCTTGAACCCCGCCAGCGGATTGATGCGCGAAAGCTTGAACGCGGCATTGCCGGGAACGAAGCGCCCGTCCTGCCCCAGCGCCAGTTGCGACAGCGCGGTTGCTCCGGCCACGATCAGCCCCAGCGCCGCCACCGGCGGAAGCGCGGCCAATGCCGCATCGCCGATGGCCGCACCGGGGGCAAAGCCATCGAGCGCGGCGCGATCGAAGGTGAACCCGGCGCGCGCGACCCGGCCCATGCTGTCATTGAGCCACGATCCCAGCCCCATCAACGCCAAGGCGCCCGTGCCGGTTGCCGCCAGCGTGCCGAGTTCCTTGGAACGCAGCACATCGCCCTTTTTGGCGGCGTCCTGACGGCGTTTGGCGGTGGGGGCGAAGGTCTTTTCGCCCGGTGTCTCGTCGGCCATCTACGGCGCCTCCGCCGCAAGCAGGACCGCGGAGTGTTCCAGCGTCGTTTCGAGCACGCCCTTGAATTGCTGCACCATCACCGGGAGCGCGATGATCAGCGCGGCGATTCCGGCCAGCACGCCGGCGGGAAGGCCAAGCGCGAACAGGTTGAGCGCGGGGGCCGAACGGGCGATCAGGCCCGTCACCACTTGCACCAGCAGCAGCACCAGCACCACCGGCAATGCGATCGCAGCGGCGGTGGCGAGACCATAGCCCATGAACATCATCACGCTTTGCGCCCGCCATGCGCCAAGCACGAATTGCCCCGCAGGCAGCAGGCGGTAACTTTCGATCAGCAGTTCGAACCACAGCAGATGCGCGCCGATGGCGAAGAACAGCAGGCTGAGGACAAGGCCGAAGAAGGTGCCCAGCGCCCCCGATTGCGCGCCGCTGGCCGGGTCGATCGAGGTGGCGATGGCAAGGCCCATGGTGCCCGAAATCTGCTCGGCCGCGATCAGGGGAATGGCGAAGGCGAGTTGCAACACGAAGCCCAGCATCAGACCAACCGCGATTTCCTGAAGCACGGCAAGAATTGCGGCGAGGCTCATCATGGCGGGCGCAAGCGGGAGCGGCACCCAGGTCGCGATGAAATATCCCAGGACGAGGCTGAGCAGGATGCGCACCGGCGCTGGCACCGCGGTCCCGCCCACCATCGGCGCGGCCATCAGCGCCGCCCCGCAGCGGATCGACAGGAACAGGATCTGCCACAACTGCGCCTCAAGGCTGCCAAGGCCGAAATCGAGGACGTTCATGTGGACAGATTGGCGACCTGCGCCATGATCTCGGCCGTGAAATCGGCCAGCAGACCCATCATCGCCGCTCCGAGCACAACGAACACCAGCGCGGTGATCGCCAGCTTGGGAATGAAGGAAAGCGTTTGTTCGTTGACCGAGGTGGCGGCCTGGATGATCCCGACCACCAGACCCACCACCAGCGCCGCGATCAGCACCGGCCCGGCAATCAGCGCCGTGATCCATAGCGTCTGATCGGCCAGCGCGAGGAGAGCGGCATCTTCCTGCATCAGGCGAAACTCAGGGCAAGGCTGCCCATCAGCAGCGCCCAGCCATCGACCAGCACAAACAGCAGCAGCTTGAACGGCAGCGAGATGATCGTGGGTGACAGCATCATCATGCCAAGGCTCATCAGCACGCTTGCCACCACAAGGTCGATCACGAGAAACGGCAGGAAGATCATGAAGCCGATCTGGAACGCGGTTTCCAGCTCGCTGGTGACAAAGGCAGGGAGCAGGATCGAAAAGGGCACATCGGCGCCGCTGCGGAACGTGCCTCCGCCGGCAATGTCGGTGAACATCATCAGGTTTGCCTCGCGCGTCTGGGCGATCATGAAGGCGTGGAACGCTTCGCCCGCCTTGCCGATCGCGGCGTCGGCGCCGATGCTACCGGCGCCATAGGGCGCAATCGCCTGCGCGTTCACCAGGTCGAGCGTCGGCGCCATGACGAACAGGCTCAGGAACAGCGCAAGCCCTGCCAGCACCTGTCCGGGCGGCGAGCCTTGCAGCCCCAGCGCCTGCCGCAGGATCGACAGCACGACAAGGATGCGCAAGAAACTGGTCATCATCAGCACCAGCGCGGGCAGGATGGTGAGCAGGCCCATCACCACCAGCAGTTGCAAGGACATGCTCAAGGGGCTGTCCTCGCCCGCGCCCTGATCGCCCAGCGCGCGCTCGATCGCGGAACCGACGCCGGCAGCGACCGGGTCGGGCGCAGCAGCGGCAGCGTGAGCGGCTTCGGGAAACATGGTTAACGCCAGCAGGCACAGCAATGCCGCGCGCAGCAAGAAAAGGCATCGCATCACGGCTGCTCCAGCGTCGTTGCAGCAGGTGCCTCGCTCAGCCGCACAAGACCGTGTCGCGTGCAGCCCAGCAGGATCTCGCGATCATGAAAGCGAACCACGGCCAGTTTCATCCCCGGCGCAATCAGGCTGGTTTCCACCAGTTGCAACTGCCGCCCGCCCGCCTGCCCTGCGCCCGCACCATGAAGGCGCGTCTGCAGCCAGCGGGTCAGCCACAGGCTCCCCCAGATCAGGCCGCCCAGCAAGGGCAGCAGCAGCGCAAGGCGCAGGAGATATTCGATCATGGCCCGCTCGTTCCGCGCTTACAGCGTATCGTCGGCAGCGGGCGCTACGGTCATGACGGGTTCGGCGGGCGCGGCAGCAGGAGGCTCGTTCTGTCCTTCTTCGCCCACAAGGCTCACGATCCGCAGGGCGAAGCGGCCCTTTTCCGCCACCACTTCGCCGCGCGCGATCACGCGGCCATTGGCGGTCACATCGAGCAGTTCGTCCGTCAGCCGGTCCAGCACGACCGTGCTCCCCTCGCCCAGCGACAGCACATCGCGCAAGGGCATTTCCGTGCGGCCAAGCTCGACCGAAAGGCGCACGGCGACATCGCCGAAACGGGCAAAAGCGGCGGGTTGATAAGCGGTCATGGTGCGAGCCCTTCGATGGTCGTGGAAGCAGGAAAGCGGGTAAGACGGATCGCCATGCGATCCTCGGCCGTGCCGACCGCGCCGTGGGCGAGCACGGTATCGCCCACCATCAATGGCACCTGCCGGTCCATCGCCAGCGGGATGGTGTCGCCCGGCCCCAGCGTTTGCAGACGGGCCAGCGACAGGTCGAATTCGGCCAGCACCACATGCAGCGGCAGCGGCATGTCCGCAAAAGGCGCTTGCCTGCCGGTCGACGGCGCGCGCGGCGTGCGGGTGCGGTAACGCCGCCCGCCTCCTGGCAGCAGCCGGCCCATCCTGTCCGCTGCAATCGCAAGGCTCGCCCGCCAGGTGCAGCCCTGCCGGTTGGCGATATCGAGCGTGAACAGCAGCGTCTGCGCATCGAGCGCAAAGGGCTTCAGCCGGCTTGCGCTTTCGCTGCGCACGATGACTTCGCCTGCCATCGGCCCGCCACCAGACCGGCGCGGGGCCGTGCTCGCTGGCGGTGGCATATCGCCAAGGCTGGCGCGCGTGATGGCGCCGGCGATCATGGTTGCGGCTTCTTCGGCGAGCAGCGCCGCCGAGCGCGGCAGCGTTTCCGGCACGGCGCCGATGGCGCGTCCATCGCCGCCAAAGCTGCGGTCGGTCAATGCAATCGCCGTGGCGAAATCGAAGCTGAGCAAGGCAGTCTCGCCCCCCGGCTCGCCCGACATGCCCACGCGCAGGAGGCTGTTTGCGGCAACGGGTCCGATCCGCCGCAATGCATCCGCGCCTGTCATGTGTTCAGGCTCGGAAATGCTGACATCCAGCCGGTCGCCCGAAACCAGGCCCGACAGATCATCGGCTAGCAGCCGCGCCAGATCGCGCCGCCACGCTGCCATCAGCGCGGCGCGTTCTTCAGGGCGCGGTCCGCGTTGCGTCAGTTCTGCACAATGCACCGCCGCCGGGCGTGCGGCGGCAAAGGCGGGGTCCATCCTCATTGGACCAGAAACCCGCGGAAGTGCACGGCATCGATTCCGCCGAAGCCTTCATTTTCCTCCAGCACCTGATTGACCGCCTTGGTCAGTCGGCCGGCGAGCCGTTTCTTGCCTTCGACATCATAAACCTCGGCCTCGGTGGTGGCGGCAAGCTGGGCGAGGATTGCCGAACGGATCGCAAGTTCGTGGTTCTTGACCCATTGCAGCACGCGGCCATCGCGCCGGGTGGAAACAGCCAGTTCGACCTGCACCAGTCCCGGCGAATCCGCGAGGTTCGATGTGAAGCTGTCGGCAAAGGAATAATAGACCGTGCGATATTTGCTGCCGCCTTCGCCATACACCGGCGCGGCGGCGTCTTTCTCTTTTTCGGCGCCGGGCAGCGTGTAGGGGTCTTCTTCCCCCTTCACCACCAGCTTGGGTTCGTCCGGCTCGTGCGCGCCGTCGCCAGCGCCGATCAGACCCATCGCGAAAGCCCCATAGGCCCCGCCCGCGCCCACGCCGAGCAGCAGCACCGCGCCCAGCGCAATCTTGATGATCCCGCCCTTGCCCGATTTTCCGCCGCCGTCCCCGTCGGCCTTGTCCTTGCCCTTGGCCATGCCCTGTCAGCTCCTGTCTTCGTTTCCGCGCCGCACCCCCGGTAGGAGGGTCAGGCGAACATGCCGCGTGTCTGCCGGGCGGGGCTGCCTGCGGCCTCCTCCCCCTCCTCGGCGCGGGCCGCGAGAGCGGCGGCGGTCGAGGGGCGGCGGTGGTCCGGCGCAGCCTCGCCGTCTCGATGTGCGGAATGGCCCAGGTATGGTTGCGAGCCTGCTTGCCCCCCATTAGGGGAAGCTGCGTAGCGTTGATCCGATGTCCCATTCTGGCCCGTATTTTGACCTGAACTTTGGCCCGTATTCTGGCCTGAAAACGCGCCGCTGTCGGTGCTGGCAGACGCTGCCGCGGCCACGGCCCGGTCGGCCAGCGCAGCCTGGATCGCGGGCACGAAACCGGGATCGCGGCTCGCCAGAACAGCGCGCCAGCCTTCCGTGCCGGCGGCTTCAAGACGCAACGAGACAGCGCCGAATTCGGCATGGCGCAGCGTCAATTCGGGCCGCCCGGTGCGGGCCGCTTCACGCAGGGTTTCCACCTGAGCGATGCTTGATTCCATCTGCGGCGCAGGCGCGCGTGGTGCCTCAATGCGGTCGGCTATCGCGGCGGAGGCCACGGGGGCCGGGCCGATCGCGGGTACGGGCTGCGGGGCCGATGCCAAAAGATCGGGGGGAGCGTTGCTGGCAGGGGTGGTTTGCGATGGCGCCGATGATGCCGTTGCCAAGCCAGCAGGCGAGGCGTCATCAGACAGTGCCTTCGGCGCAGCGTCACCCAAGGGCAGCGACGCATCCCCCCGCCGGACGGGCAGCGTGGCGCGTGGGCCCGAAAGCGCGACCGCAGCAGGCGGCGTGTGAGCGGGCGCAGGTGCCGGTTGGGTCGCGGCAAGGAGAGTGGCGGCCAAGGCCCGATCGCCGGCAGGCGGTTCAGCGACCAGCCCTTCGCTTGGCGCCGGATCGGTCGCAGGCGTTCCGGCTTCAGCGTCCAGATGGGCCGGGGTGCCTGCCAGCGCCGGGGAAGGGTGCACAGGCTCCGCTATCGGCGGGTCGGCCGGGGATGCGAACGCAGACACGCGGCCGTCAGTGGCGTCCTCTTGCAGGGGCACCGACGCCAAATGGTCGCGGCCGGGAAGCGGCGCGTGCGAGAACGCGGCCTGCGGGCGCACGGGCAAAGCGCGCGCGATGTCCGGTTGCTGGCTCAGCAGGACGGGAGAGGATGCAGGTGGCGGCAATTGTGCGCCCGGTTCCGGCAGGATTCTGCCGCCCGGCAAGGAGTTGGCCGGCGCGGCGATGGTCATGGGATGCGCAAGCGGCACCGAGGGCAGCACCGGGAGCGTTGCGGGATCAGCCACGTCCGCAGCGGCGTCGCCTGTCAACGTGGTGCCCGGCACGCTGAACGCTGGCCCGCCATGCTCGGGCACGCGCACGCCCATGCCGTCGAACGTCAAATAGGGAGTCGCAGTCGCAGCCGCAGCCGCAGCCGCTGGCTGGGCAGCCCCCAGAAGGTCGGCAAAATCCAGCCCCGACCCCGGTGGCACGACGGCCTGCGGGATAGCCGGGCCACTGGCGGGGGTAGGCGAGACCAGCGCGCCGGACTTTTCGGGCAGGAACGGGGGCAATGGCGTCACGGGCGCGTCATCCTTGGCAATCGGGATCAGTCCTGCCCTCGGCTTTGCAACTTGCGTGCCAGCGGCAGATTGCGTGCGGCCTCGCGCTGGGCCTTGGCGGCGGTCAGCGCAGCGCGGGCATTATCGACACGCTCCGTCAGGCGCCTGGCGCGGGTTTCGGCGCGGGTCAGGCTTTCGGCCTGCCACGCCCGCTGACGCGCGGCATCGACGGCGGCGTCCCCGGCGTGGGCGGCAAGCTGGGCCAGACCGGCGGTGAAGCCCGCCCGCGCCTGCAAGGCCGCGCCGGTTGTCGGCCCCGCGCCCGGCGCGCTGGCAGCCACCAGGGCGCGGCTGCGCGTCGCAAGGGTATGGCTGCGCGCTTCGGCGGCGAGGGCTTCGGCCAGCCCGCGCAAGGCCTGCTTTCGCGCCACCTCGGCAATCAGGCTCTGTCGGCGCAGCAGCAGCAGACGGCGCGCCTCACGCTCCATCGCCGGCCTCGCCTGCGCCCATCAGTGCGGTCAGCGCAGCGTGGCTGGTGGCGAGCGGTTCGGCCGCGCCGCGTGCCTGCGTGAGGAAGGCGTCTATCGGGCCGCTGATCGCCAGCGCCTCATCCAGCAACGGATCGCCCCCTGCGCGATAGGCGCCCATCAGGACCAGGTCGCGCCCCGCCTCTCGTGCGGCAATCAGCGCCCGCAACCGGCGCGCGGCGTGGCGCACGGGCGGCGTGACCAGATCGTCCATCACCCGGCTGAGGCTCGCGGGAATATCGATGGCCGGATAATGCCCGCGCTGCGCCAGTTCACGCGACAGGACGATATGCCCGTCCAGAATGGCGCGGGCGGTATCGACCACCGGATCATTGGCATCATCGCCATCCGCCAACACGGTGTAGACCCCCGTCACCGCGCCGCCCGTGCGCGCCGAATTGCCCGCACGCTCGACCAGCCGCGTCACAGCCGCCAGTGCAGACGGCGGATAGCCCCGCGCGGCGCCGGGTTCGCCCAGCACCAGCGCCAGTTCGCGCGCCGCGTGAGCGACGCGGGTGAGGCTGTCGAGGATCAGCAGGACCCGCTTGCCCTGCGCCCTGAAATATTCGGCGATGGCGCTGGCATATTGCGCCGCGCGCAGGCGCAGGTTCGGCGCGTGATCGGCCGGCACAGCGACGACCACGATCGCGCCTTTATGATGGGTCCCCATGTGGCGGTTCACAAAGTCCGACACCTCGCGCGCGCGTTCGCCGATCAGCGCGACCACGGTGACATCGGCGACGGCGTGGCCCGCGATGGTATCGACCAGCACCGACTTGCCGACACCCGATCCCGCCATGATCCCGAGCCTCTGGCCGACGCCCATCGTGGCCAGCGCATTGATTGCGCGGACCCCGCAATCGAACGGCACTTCGACACTCGCTCGTTCCAGCGCGCCCTCGCGCTTGCCCGCCAGCGGCCAGACCTCGGGCAGGTCGAGCCGGGGGCCGCCGTCAATCGCCTCGCCCAGCGCATCCACCGCACGGCCCAGCAGCCCTGCGCCCACCCGCACTTCGCCCGGCTGCCCCAATGCCCGCACCCGCGCCTTGGGACGCAGCAGCATCGCATCGCCCAGCAGCATCATCAGCGAATGGCCTGCGCGAAAGCCGATGACCTCGGCCAGGCACTCCGCCCCGGAATCATTTTCGATGAGCCCCAGCGAACCGACCGGCAGCGGCAGGCCTTCGACCTCGATCAGGCCGCCATCGCAGGTGACCACACGCCCGGTCAGCACCGGTCCGCGCGCCACGGCGACACTGCGCATCCGCGCCAGATCAAGCTGCAATTCGGCGATCATCCCCGCACCGCAGCGGCAATCGCGCGGCGCCATTCGGCGGGGCCATCGCTGACCGATCCGTTTGCGCTTTCGATCAACACGGTGCCGCGTTCCAGCGCCGCATCGGGCATGACCTGCCAACCTGTCAGCGCATCCGGGCCGAGCAGCGCCATGTCATCGGGGTGAAGATGCAGCGTCAGGCTATCCGCCGCCCCGCCGATCCGCCGCGCCGCCGCATGGCAACGCGCAAGCAGTCCCTCGCGGTCAATCGCGGCATCGCCCAACACGCCCTCGCACAGCGCCATGACGGTCGCGGCCAGATCATCGGCCAGCACCTGCGACGCCGCTTCATCGAGCGCCCGGAAACTCAGTCGCAGCGCCCGCTGGCGCGCAGCCAGCGCCGCAGCGTCCGCTTCGGCCGCAGCGCGGCCCGCCGCCATGCCATCGGCATGAGCCTTGGCCAGCGTCGCTTCCACCGGATCGGGTGCAAGCGGTATGGGCGCCGGTTCGGGCAGCGGCTCCGTCGCTTCCGGTGCTGGCAGGCCGAACGGCAACGCAGCGCGGAAGGCCCCCGGTCCGCCATCCAGCAGCGCCAGCCAGCCGGGTGCGCCGGTTGTAGCCTTGTCGGGTTCGGTCAGGACGCCGATCCAGTCAGACGAAGTCGCCACTGCCGCTCCCGATCACGATTTCGCCCGCTTCGGCCAGACCCCGTGCAATGTCGACAATCGCCTTCTGCGCCGCGATGACCTCGCTCTTGGCGAGGCGTCCGCGCAGCTCGATCTCGTCACGCACGCCATCGGCGGCGCGGCTCGACATGGCGGCGAAGAACGGCGAACGGTCCGCTTCCTTGAGACCCTTGAGCGCATCGACCAGCTTTTCGTTGTCCACATCGCGCAGCAGGCGGCCCATCCCCATCGGATCGAGCACGAACAGCATTTCGAAGGTGAACAGCTCCTCTTCGATCTTCTCGGCCAGCGGCGCATCGCGTTCGGCAATCGCGGGCAGCACGGTGCCGCGCAATTCGCCCGCCGCGCGGTTGATGAGGTTGGCTGCATCGCGCGGCCCGCCCAGCATCAGCGCCGCGGTGCCGTAGGTCGCGGAAATGCGCTGGGTCAGCAGGGTGTCGATGGTGGCGATCGCGGTTTGCGAAATCGCGCCGCTTTTCGCCACGCGCTCCACCACCAGGGTCTGCAATTCCAGCGGAAGCATCGCCAGCACTTCGGCAGCAGGGTCCGGCTCGATCAGCAGCAGCAGCGCCGCGATCACCTGCGGGTGTTCATCCAGGATCAGGCGCACCAGCACACCGGGCGCAAGCCACTGCGCCAGTTCCAGACTGCGCGGATTGGCGTCCGGCTCGATCCGCTGCATCATCGAATCCGCGCGCGCAGGGCCCAGCGCCTTGTCAAGCAGATTGCGCACCCGATCGGTCCGCCCGCGCCGGGGCAGCATCTCACGCGCCGCCTCGTCCGCGAAATCGGCAAGGGCTTCGGCCATGTGCGGCTGCTCGATCTCGCCCAGCGCCATCATGGCGGCGCCCAGCTTTTCCAGCTCGGCCGGAGTCAATCGGCCCAGCAGGCTGCTGGCCTCCGCGTCATCCAGCAACATCAGGAACACCGCCGCCCGGTCAACCCGGCTCAGCAGGGCCAGGTTTGCAGCGGGTGCCGTGTCTGTCAGGGCGCTTTCTTGCGTCATGCGGCACCTGCCTCCGCACCACTGCGGGCGTCCGGCCCCTCCAGCATCCGCTGAAGCGCCTCGACCGCGCGTTCGGGCTGGCTCGCGGCAAGGCGGCGCGCAAGTTCGACCTGACGCGGCAGATCGGCCAGCGCGGTGCCTGCGTCCTTTGGCAGCGCGGCACCATCGGACTTGTCCTCGCTGCCATCATCGCCCATCGCGAGCGTTGCGTCAGCGGCGGGACCATCATCCGGCTTGCTCGGCCCGCCCTTCAGCTTGCCGATCAGGGGACGCACTGCCAGCAGCAACACCAGCAGCACCGCGATCAATGCGGTGCCGTATCGCACCAGCATCGCAAACCACGGCTCTTCGTAAAAGGCGGGGGGTTCCAGATCGACCGGTTCGAACTTGCTGGCCACCACTTCGACCAGATCGCCGCGCTGCGTGCTGGCGCCCACCGCCGCGCTGACCAGCGCCTCCAATTGCGGCGCGGTCAGCGGTGCAGCGGCTTTCAACGCCGCGTCGCTGACCGCCACCGCCACCGATAGCTTGCGCAAACCACCCGGCACCGCCGTGGTCACGGCAACCTCGCGGCCCAGTTCATAGCTGCGATCGGTTGCGGTTTCCGTATCGGTCGCAGGTGCGGGGGCGGGCGGTGCGGGGTTGGGCGCGCCATCGACCAGTTCGGCCTGCGGTGGCGGAGTATTGGCAGGCACACCGGGCACGCCGCCCACCGGCGCTACGCCCGCACGGCTCGAATTGCGTTCGCTTTCGGCGCGGATGACGCCTTCCTTCTCGTAGGTTTCGCGCGCTGTGGTGACTTCGTTGGTGTCAAGTTCCACCTGCACCTGCGCGCTGAAATTGCCTGCCCCCAGCAAAGGCAGCAACAAGGCATCGATCTGTTCGCGCAGCTTGCTCTCATGCTCGCGTTGCAGCGTAAGCCCCTCGCCCTGGTTGTTGCGCAAATCGGACAGCAGCCGTCCGTTCTGATCCACCACCCGCACCGAATCGGCGCTCAACCCCGGCACCGAGCCAGCGACCAGATTCACAATCGCGCTGACCTGATCTTGCGACAGGCTGCGGCCGCTTACCAGCCGCACCATCACCGAGGCCGACGGCGGGTTGTTCTCGCGCACGAACACCGATCGTTCGGGCGTCGCAAGGTGGACGCGCACGCTTTCGATCCCGTCGATCTCGCGGATCGTCAGCATCAATTCGCGTTCGCGCGCCAACCGCAGACGTTCGCCCTCCAGCGTGCGCGAGGTGCCCAGCGGCATCGCGTCCAGCATTGCCTCGGCGCCTTCCGGGGCGGCAATCCCGGCATCGCTGGCGACCAGCATCTTGGCGCGGTAGACATCGTCGTCGGCAACCGACAGGGCGCCGGTGGAATTGTCGATGGCGTAATCGATCCCGCCCGCCTCCAGGGTTTCCACCACCTTGGCGCGTTCGGCGTCGGTGAGGCTGGTATACAGCACGCGATCCGGCCCGGATGATATCGCCATCCACAAACCGCCCGCCGCCGCCAGCGCACCCACCCCCGCCAGTGCCGGCAGCGCGCGGGCGATCGCCGGCTGGCTGATGAAGCCTGCCACTTGCGGGGGCAACATGGCGCGCCAGGCTGTGCCAGCAGGCGCGGGCGCGAAAGGCAGGGCCACCGGATCGGCAGGCACGGGCAGAGCATCGGCCATTTATCAGCCCCCCATCCGCATGATGTCTTGATAGGCGTTCAGCAGCTTGTTGCGCACTTGCAGCGTGGCTTCAAAAGCCACACCCGCTTCCTGACGCGCCAGCATCACCTGAGCGATGTCCGTCACCTGTCCGCGTTCATAGGCGACCTGCATCTGCGAGGCGTGATCCTGCACCGCGCTGACCTGCTTTATGGCGGTGTTGAATGTGTCGGCAAAGGCTGTGCCGGGCGCCTGCGCCGGGGCAAAGATGCGCCCCGCCTCGCTGGCAGCCCGCACATCGCGCAAGGCCGCGCTGCGGGCGAGCACCTGGCTGCGCAGCGCCATCACGTCCGCGATCCCGAAGCTGGCGTTCATGCCGCACCTGCCGCTGTCATCAGGCCCGCGCCGCGCATCGAGGCGAGCCGGTATCGCAGCGTGCGTTCCGAAATGCCAAGGCTGCGCGCCGTCGCGGCGCGGTTGCCACCATTGCTGGCGAGGGTTTCAAGAATGGCGCGTGCCTCGGACGCGAAAGCAACGTCGGAAAGCGAGCGCGCGCCGGTGATGTGGCTTGGCGGAGCAATCATCGCAGCACCCCCTTCAGACGCGGCGCGCACGGCGGTGTCGAACACGATATGTTCGGGTGCGATTTCCGGCGCGCCATGACCCAGCAGGATCGCGCGCCGGATGACATTTTCCAGCTCGCGGACATTGCCGGGCCACGGGTGCGTTTCCAGCAAGGCCAGAGCTTCGTTGCCGATCCAGCCCGGACGGCCCGGCTGCGCAGCGTGGCGCAGCAGCATCGCAAAGGCGAGCGGGGCGATGTCTCCCGGCCGGTCACGCAAGGCGGGAAGCGTGAGGGGGAAGACATTGAGCCGGTAAAGCAGATCTTCGCGGAAGCGTCCGGCCTCAACCTCGGTGGCGAGATGACGGTTGGTGGCGGCGACCACGCGGACATCGACCTTCATCGGCCTGGTCGCGCCCAGCGGCAGTACCTCGCCTTCCTGAAGCGTCCGCAGCATCTTGGATTGCAGGGCGAGCGGCAATTCGCCGATCTCGTCAAGCAGCAGCGTACCGCCATCGGCGGCGCGGAACAGTCCCTCGGCCGCTTCGGCGGCGCCGGTGAACGCGCCCTTCTTGTGGCCGAATAACAGCGCCTCCAGCATCGCTTCGGGCATGGCTGCGCAATTGACTGCGACAAACGGGCCATCCTTGCGGGCCGAAAGCCGGTGGACGAACCGCGCCAGCACTTCCTTGCCTGTGCCGGTCGGCCCTTCGAGCAGGACAGGAATGGTGCTGGCCGCAATCCGCTCAGCAAGCGTCAGCAGCGCCAGCGATTGCGGATCGCCCGCCACTGGCCAACCGCCTTGCGCCGATGCCGCAATCAGCGCCGCACGCGCCTGCGGCAGGTGCGCCGGATCATAGGCCAGCGTGATCGGGCCGCTGGCGCTCGTCACAAGAGACGGTCTGGCGGCATGACCCAATGCAATGGCCACCTTGCCGCTGCGCGCAATCGCGGCGGCCATGGGTGGGCGCATCGCATCCCCCAGCACGATCCGGTCGCGCTGCCAGCTGCGGCCCATCAGCGGCACAGTCATGTTGACGAGAATATCGTGCAAGCCCTCGGGCGCCACAGCCGTTTGCACATTGGCGGGCACTGGGCCTTGCACCGTGTCATGCATCGTGCCGTGCATCGTGCTGATCGCCGGTTCCATCATGTCTGCCCCTGTCTGCGTTGGTCGGCAAAGCTGTGCCGCATCCACGTTGCAGATGTGGCAAATTTAAGCCCCCGTAGCTTTCCCTAGTCGGGGCCGGGAGAACACCTAGAGGGCCGCTGGCCTTCCAGTGGCCGCACAGGATAACTGCCCGCTATACCATTGTATTTATGGAGTTATATTTTTGGCTTAAACATCCGGGGAGATGGCCGCTCTAATGCCCAGCAGCGACGGGCCAGTTCGTCCTGCCTGACCATTCGGGAGTTTGAACCATGAACGTAGTGAACACCAATATCTCGGCCCTGCGCGCCAACAATGCCAGCGTCACCGCCGGCAAGATGCTCGGCACGGCCATGGAGCGCCTGTCGACCGGCAAGCGCATCAACAGCGCCGCCGACGATGCTGCCGGTCTTGCGATTGCCGCCAGCTTCACCTCGCAGATCCGCGGCATGAGCCAGGGGATCCGTAACGCCAATGACGGTATCAGCCTCGCCCAGACCGCAGAAGGTGCACTCGACGAAGTCACCAACATGCTGCAGCGGATGCGCGAACTGACCGTGCAGAGTGCAAACCAGACTTATTCTGCCAGCGACATCGCAAATATCAATTCGGAACGTAACGCGCTGGGCGCGCAAATCACCGCTGTCGTTAACAACACCTCTTTCAACGGCACCACCTTGTTCAATACGCCCCGCACAGTCGCGGTCCAAGCCGGCGCCGAGTCTGCCGATTCCCTTTCGATTACGATGCCACAGCTGAATGTTTCGGGTGGCGCAATGGAAGCCGTTGTCAACTTCGCTGGATCGCCCACAACCACTCTCGAAACGCGTACGGTCATTGATGACGGAACCAACACCTTTGTGCAGGTTGAAGGTAACCGTTACCGCCAAGCAACCGGCACCGGCCTGTCCGATGCCGCGCTGCAAAACGATGCCAGCTGGACCGAAGTCATCCTGACGACGCCGCCGACCGGAACTTCGAGCGCACGTACTGTGGCGACCGGCGTGACATCGGGTAATGCCGTGACCACTGCGACCCTTGATCAGTACGATTCCGCAATCGGTTCAGTCACGACAGCCCGCGCCGACCTTGGTGCGTTCCAGAACCGACTGCAGTCGGCGGTGAACAACCTCACCAACGTCTCGACCAACCTGACCGATGCGCGTTCGCGGATCATGGACACCGACTACTCGGCCGAAACGACCCAGCTCGCCAAGGCGCAGATCCTCGGCCAAGCGTCCACCGCGATGCTGGCACAGGCCAACCAGTCGCAGCAGAACGTGCTGTCGCTGCTGCGTTAAGTTCGCCCCCACGCAATCGTCCCCGCAGGCCCGCCCCGTTCCCCTGGGGGCAGGCCGGCAAGCCCGGAGCCACACGGCTCCGGGCTTTTTTGTGTAGGCACACGCGGTAAAAATGGCGGCCATCGGCAGCCGGAATGATCGCCGCGCTAGGGTCAATCGTCGTAAATGAAGGTCACCTGCGCCGCGTCCGTTACATGAACCCAGACCTGATAATAGCCGATCTCATGCTCGCCGCGCTTGTTGGCGACGGGCCGGGGTGAGCCGAGCGGGGAATCGATCCATTGCAGCTTCACCACGCCATCGACGATGATGCGCCGCCCGGACAACCGCTGCATCATCGTGAACATGTTGAGGTCCGAAATTGCAGGGCCGCGGCAGGCCTTCACGGTGATCTGCCCGTCGATCACATCAGCCGCACCGCACCCGCTCGGCCGCCGCAGCAGCGCATGCAGCGCGTCCGCGTCGAACGCGATGGTCAGGGTGCCAAGCGTGGCGTAATCGCGCCGCGAATTGACGAACAGCAGGCCCCCCAATTCGCCATGAAGGCTCTGCCCGCCGCCTTTGACATCAAGCAGGAAGCGTCCGGGCCGGGCCGCAGCTTCGCCCCCGTCCTCATTCGCAGCAAAGGCCAGAATGGTGGCCTCCCCCGGCGTGATACAGCCAGACTCGCAATCAATCAGAGCCGGTCGCGCCGCCTTGAGCGCCAGATCCGCCTGTTCGAGACCGGCACGGTCGAATTCGGCAGGGCTGACGGTTGTGACCGGATCAGCGGTGGCATCGTCGGCGGCAAGACCGTTCACCGGTAACGCAGCGAGCACGGCGATCGCCGCACGCCGCCTGCCTGATTTCCACGCTTTGCCCGGTCTTCGATGCATTCCGCCAGCGACCCTTTGCGGCGCGCCGTGAATGCGGGCTGAATTGCAACGAAACGGTGTCGCGCTCGGCCGCTTCAGCGCGGCGCGGTTGCGGCAGGCGCGGAGGGGGCAGCAGACCTGACCGGGGGCGGGGCGCGACCGGGCAACCCCCGCCCATCGAGCAGCAGCAGCGAAATGCGGCGGTTGCGCGGATCAGCGGGATTGTCGTTCACCAGCGGTTCGGTCTCGGCCACGCCTTCGATGCGCGCAATGCGTGTCTGCGGAACTCCGCCCAGCACGAGCGCCTGGCGCGTTGCTTCGGCACGGCCGGTGGATAGCGACCAGTTGTTCGCCGCCACCCCGCTGCGCCACGGCAGCGAATCGGTATGACCGCGCAGGATCAGCGGAGCGGCTTCGTCCTTCAACGTGTCGGCCATCACCTCCAGCAACCCGCGCGCTTCGCGGGTCAGGATCGTGGTGCCCAGTTCGAACATCGAGAAATCGGCATTGTCCATCAGATCGATGCGGATGCCTTCGGGCGCACGCATGACCCTGACCTGCCGGGCCAGGTGCGAAAGCTGGCGGCGCTGAACGAGCTTTTTCTCAATCTTGTCCTGAAGTTCTTTCAGCCGCTTTGCTTCAAGCTCACCGCGCCCGCCGCCCTCCACTGGCCCGCCCGTTACCCCGCGCGGCACCGTGATCGCACGCGTGCCGGTTTGGCCCATCGCATGAGGGTAATTGTCCACATCAGTGATCGAGCTTCCGCCCAGCAAGCCATTGGAGCCCGCGCTTTCCTTGCGCATCTTTACCAGCGTCGGGGCGAAGTAATCGGCAATGCCTTTGCGCTGCTTTTCCTCGGTCGCGCCGAGCAGCCACAGCAGCAGGAAAAACGCCATCATCGCGGTCACGAAGTCCGCATATGCCACCTTCCACGCTCCGCCGTGGTGCCCGCCTTCGATAATCGTCACCTTCTTGACGATGATCGGCGCGGGGATTGCAAGCTTGGGATCGGCCTCGGCCATTGAAGATCAACGCCCCCGCATCATGTCGAGCAGGTCGGTCAGCTTGGGCCGATGCGCCGGGGGCAGGCCCGACCGCGCCGCTTCGAGCACCAGTGGCTGCGGATAGCCGTGGAGCGAGGCGATGATGACCTGCTTGATCGAATGGAAGATCTGGCTGTCATGCACGTTGATCTGCTTCAGCCGGGTGCCCAGCGGGCCGGCAAAGCCATAGGCCAGCAGCACGCCCAGAAACGTGCCGACGAGCGCTGAACCGATCATCTTGCCCAGAATCTCCGGCGGTTCGTTGATCGCACCCATCGTCTTGATGATGCCGAGCACCGCCGCCACGATGCCGAGCGCGGGCAGCGCGTCGGCGAGCGACTGGATCATGTGCTGGGGTTCATCCATTTCGTGCAGCTGCGTTTTGATCGCGTTGTCGATCACCTCCTCGACCGCGTGCGTATCCAGCGTGCCCGATGACACCACCATCAACGTCAGCGGATCGCAGATCATCGCGGTGATGACCGGATCGGCCTGTAGGCGCGGATATTCGGAAAAGATCGTCGAACTGGCGGGTTCGGTGACATGGCTTTCCAGCGCCACCGCGCCCTCGGATCGCAGCAGCTTCATCAGCTTGGAGGTGAGCGCGATGGCGTCGATATGATCGTCATGGGTGTATTTGGGGCCCTTGAAAATCTTGCCCATCCCTGCGCCCAGCAGCTTGATTTCGTGCATCGAATTGCCGATCAGGGTGGCACCGATCGCTGCCCCGCCGATCATCATGAACTCCAGTGGGAGCGCGGCCAGCACCGGCCCCATGGCACCGCCGGCGAGCATGAACCCGCCGAACACCATGACCAGCAGCACGACAATGCCGATTGCGACGAACACGGCTACCCCTCCTTACCGCAGTGCGTCGAACAGCGTCAGCGCGCTGACACGGGCAAAGGCGGCCTGGCTGGCCTCCAACGCGGTCATCGTCTGCTGCAACCGCGCGATCGCATCGCCAATATCGGTATCACCCACCCGGCTGCGACGCTCGGCCAGCGCGATCTTGCGGTCGCCCTGCTGATCCTGCACCTGATCGACCCACGCCATGCGCGTGCCCAGAATGGTGGTCGCCCGGTTTGTGGTATCGAGCGCGGCATCAATCCCTTCCAGCGCGGCGTTGGCCGCCGCGACGGGATCGGGCGCGCCGCCCTGCAGGGCAGCCGTCAGCCCGCCCAGCACCGCAAAGGCGCTCGACGGCGTGCCATTGAGATCGAATTGGAACACTTCATTGCCCGGCAACCCGCGCTCGATCGCAGTGCCCGGCGCCACCGGCACCGCGCCGCTTTCCGGCGTGCCCGCGTAAGTGACCACGCCTGCCGCATCGCGCGTAAAGGCGACGCCGGAAGATTGCCCGGCAAACAGCGGTTCGCCCGTCAGCGATGTGCCATTGGCGCGGCTGAACAGTTCCTGTGACAGCTGTTCCAGTTCCGCAGCGATCGCTTGCCGCCCATCGGCGCCGGTGGGCGCATTGGCCGCCTGCAGGGCCAGTTCACGCGCGCGCTGCAGCAATGCGGTCACGGCTTCGACCTCGGTGGCCGCGGCGCCCAGATCCTGACCGAGCCGCGCGGCATTGTCGCCTTCCACGCTCGCCAGCGCCTCACGCTGGGCTACGCTGCGCAACTGCGCGGCGGCCGCCGGATCTTGCGAGCCGCGCTCGATCTTGCGCCCTGTCGCAATCTGGGAACGGGTGCGTTCAATCCCGCTGCGCAGGTCCGCCATCTGGGCGAGCGAACGGTTGAAGAACGAACCTGTCGAATTGGTTACGGAACTCATGGCGGCGCGCTCCCTTATCTGAGGCCGAGGATCGTATCGAACAGTTCGGCGGCGACCTGGATCACGCGGCTGTTCGCCTCGAAGGCTTGTTGCAGACGCACCAGATTGGCGGCCTCGCTGTCGAGATCGACACCGGTTTCGCGCAGCAGCTCGGCCTCGGCGCTGGAGGACACCACTGCGAGACCCTGACTGCGGGTTTCCAGCGCGGCGACCCGGCTCGACAGGCCCAGCAGCATCCGGTCGGCGCCGGACGATGGCCCGCTCGCCGCGCCAAGGCTGGCGAGCAGGGCGGCCAGATTGCCGGTATCGCGGCTGCCTGCGGGCGATCCGGCGGGCGCGGTTGCCAGCCCGTCTGCCGAGCCCAGCACCACGTCGATATCGCCCGCGCCCGATCCGCCAAACAGCGGTTGACCGGGCGTGCCGTCGGCAGCAGCGCCACCGGCTTGCGCGGCGTTGGACAAGGTTATGGCCGACCCGGCGAGCGCATCGAGTTCCACCTGCAAACCGGCCATTTCGGCCAGTGCGCTGGAACGCCCCGCCATCGCCCCGCCCGCAGGCACAAAGCTGGTCGCCCCGACCGCGAAACTCGCGGTGCCATCGGCCGCGTAAGTGACGCTGACAGCCGCGGCGGTCGCGCCTGTCACCAGCGCGACCGCCGGGGTTCCTGTGATTGACACATCGGCGGTGCCATTGGCGTTGATGGTCGGCTGGATACCGAACTCTTCGGCCAGCCCCCGCAGCGCCTTGTCGCGCGCATCGAGCAGCGCGGCCCGCCCCGCCGTACCTTCGCGAGCGCCGACCAGATCGGCGTTGATCGCGGCGAGTTCCTTGGCCAGCTCGTTCACGGTCAGCGTTTCGGCGCTGACTTCCGCCTGCACCAGCGACCGCGCATTGGCGAGCGTGCCGTTGGCGATGCGGAAATTGCCCGCCATCTTGCGTGCCGCCTCAACCGCCGACAGCCGCAGCGCCGGTTCGAGCGGGTTGTTCTGAAGCCGCGTCAGCGCGGCCTCGTAATCGACGATGCCGCCGAACACACCCGAAGTTTCCAGCGCGCTTTCCGCCTCGCGCAGCGCCTGAAACTCGGCTTCGGCAGCCGCCAGCGCCGACGATGCATCGCGCGCCTGTCGCTGCACCAGCCCGCTTTCGGCCCGTTCGATGATGCCGGGGCGCACCCCGCCCAGCGAATCCACGGCGTTGGTGCCGATCGATCCGGTCATCACCAATTCGCCCTGGGTGAGGTTGCGGCGCGAATAATCGGGGTTCGCCGCATTGGCGATATTCTGCGCCGTCAGCTCAAGGCTGCGCCGCGACGCGGTCAGACCCGAACGGCCAATGGTGAAAATCGCGGTCGGCATCAGCTATCCCCTTGCATGGGTTCACTAGCGGGCAGGTGTTGCGCGAGACTGGCCTCGATACTCCGGGCAAACCCGAAGGCGCCCGAGCGCGCGGCCAGATCCGCGAAATGCTCGTCGCGCATCGCCTGGAACTGCTGCATCCCGCCGCCGGTCAGCGGGGTTTCCTCGGCAAAGCTGGACGCCCGCGCGCTGGCGAGCATCTTGCGCAGCATGATCGCTTCGAAGCCTTCGGCCGCTTCACGCAGCGCGGCACGCTCCCCGGAGACAGGGGGCTTTGGGGAGCGTGCCACGCCGCCGGGCTGGGGGGCGCCCGAGGGGGTAAAGCCAAAGGAAGAAAGAGCGGCCATCACAGCACCACCATTTCGGCTTGCAGGCTGCCCGCCTGCTTGAGGCTTTCAAGGATCACCACCAGATCCGATGCGCCCACACCGAGCAGGTTCAACGCATCAACAATCTCGGTCAGCGAGGCGGCGGCGGGCATATAGGCCACCCGGTCGGAGCGTTCCTCGATGGTGATATCGGACGATTCTTCCTGCGCGGTGACGCCATCGCTGAAGGGGGCGGGCTGCACGATCGCCGGGTTTTCATCGATGCGGATCACCAGCTTGCCGTGGCTGACGGCAGCAGGCGCAAGCCGCACCGCATCGTTGATGACGACGGTGCCGGTGCGACTGTTGATAATGACCCGTGCCGCCACGGGCGCTGGACTGACGCCGAGCATCTCGATTTCGGCCATGATCCCCGACCGCGCATCATTGCCCGGCGGCAGCGCCAGTTCGATGCTGACCCCGTCGGCGATGCTGGCGGTGCCAGGGTAACGTCCGTTGATCGCGTCGCGCACGCGGGCGGCGGTGAGGAAATCGGCTTTGTGCAGATTGAAGCGCAGTGTCGGCGACAGATCGAACCCGGTGGCAACCGCGCGTTCGACGCTCGCCCCGTCAGCTATCCGGCCCACGGTGGCGACATTGACGCTGACCTGCGATCCGTCCCGCCCCGTGACGCCAAGACCGCCCACCGCGACATTGCCCTGCGCCATCGCGTAGATCTGCCCGTCCGCACCATAGAGCGGGGTGAGGATCAGCGCCCCGCCGCGCAAGGACAGCGCCTGACCAAGGGTCGAAACCGTAATGTCGATCCGTTGACCCGGCTTGGCGAAGGGCGGCAGTTCGGCGGTCACGATCACGGCGGCGGCATTGCGCAGGATGGGCGAGACGCCGGGCGGCAATTGCAGACCCAGCCTGCCGGACACGCCGCGCATCGCCTCGGTTACGTATTGCAGGTTGTTGTCGCCCGTCCCTTGCAGGCCGACAACGACGCCGTAGCCGGTCAGCTGGTTAGCGCGCAGGCCTTCGAACTGGCCGAGATCGCGGATCCGTTCGGCATGGGCGGGCGCGGCCACTTGCCCTGCGATCATGGCGATCAACAGATAGAGGATCGGTGCGAGGATACGGATGCGAATCACGGCAAAGCCTTCCATCAGAACGGCGAAATCAGATTGAAGAAGCGGCTGAGCCAGCCCGGACGGCTCGCCTGCTGCACCGCACCCTTGCCCGAATAGATGATCCGGGCATTGGCGACCTGCGAGGAGGCCAGGCGGTTGTCACTATCGATATCGACCAGCCGGATGCGGCCGGCGAATTGCACCCATTCATCGCCCTGGCTGAACATCATCTGCTTTTCTCCGACCACTTCGGCGGTGCCGTTGGAGTAGATTGCGGCAATGGTTACAGCGACCGCACCGTTGAGGCGGCTTTGCTGCGCGGCATTGCCTCCCCCTGTGAACGACCCTTCGGCCGCAGCTTTAAGGGCATCGGGGTTGAGGAAATCGAGCGGGCCAGCGGCAGGGGGCGTGATCCCGAAGCTGCCTTCGCGGGCCGTGCGGCCCGAAGTGCTCTTGGTGGTGGTGGTCGCTTCGGTCAGGATGATCGTCACCATGTCGCCCAAGCTGCGCGCGCGGGTGCCGGTGACAAGCGCGGCGTAGCCGTTGCCCGCCTGAAAGATCGCGCCGGTGTTATGGGCCTGCGCCACCGGCTGCGGCGCGGCGACCAACAGTGGATCGCTGGCGCTGGCAGACACCATCGCAGCGCCCGGCGGAGGCGGCGCGGTAAAGCCGGCCTGCGGCCCCTTGCTGCCCAATCCACCACAGGCGGACAGCAGCAACGGCGCGGCGAGAATGGTGATGCGGCCCGTCATGCGTGTCCTCACAAGGTCTGGTTGGCGTTGCGCAGCATTTCATCCACCGCGCTCACCATCTTGGAATTGATTTCATAGGCGCGCTGGGCCTCGATCATCTCGACCAGCTCCTCGACCACGTTGACGTTCGAGGATTCCAGCATCCCCTGCCGGATCTGCCCACGCCCGTTCTCGCCTGCAAAGCCCAGTTCGGCTGGGCCGGAGGCGGCTGTTTCGACAAGGAAGTTGTCGCCGATCGCCCGCAGCCCCGCCGGATTGACGAAGCTGGCGACTGTCAGTTGTCCCAGCAGCGTCGGCTCGGCATTGCCGGGCGTGAGCGCGCTCACCGTGCCATCGGGCGCGATGGTGATGGTCTGCGCGCCCGCAGGCACCTGAAGCGGCGGCTGCAAGGCATAGCCCTGCGCGGTGATCAGCGTGCCATCGTTCGACAGCGCGAAATTGCCGGCGCGGGTAAAGCCGATCTGACCGCCCGGCGGCAGTTCGACCTGAAAGAACCCGTCGCCATCCAGCGCCAGATCAAACACGTTGTCGGTGCGGCTCAGCGTGCCTTGCGTGTTGATCCGGCTGGTGCCCTGCACCTGCACGCCCGTGCCCAGGTTAAGGCCGACCGCAAAGGCCGTCTGACCGGTCGAGGCTTGTCCGGCAACGCGCTGTTCCTGGTAGGCGAGCGTCGCGAAATCCGCGCGATCGCGCTTGAAACCCGTGGTGCCGATATTGGCAAGGTTGTTGGCGATGACGCGCATCCGCGCATCCTGGGCCTCGAGTCCGGTGCGGGCGACGTGGAGGGCGGAGGTGGGCATGGGTCAGGTCTCCTGTAAATTATCGCAGCGCCATGAGGTCGCTGCCCGCTTCATCGAGCGTGCCGGCGGTGGCGATGATCTTGGCGCGCTGTTCGAAGGCGCGCTGCGCCTCGATCATTTGCACCAGCGTGTCAGCGGTCTCGACGTTCGACATTTCCAGCGCGCCGGGGGTGAGCCGAGCGGTGGGATCGGGGGGCAGGACGCCTCCGTTCGGCACCTTCAGAAAGCCGTCGATCCCCTTGGCGAGCGGGCTGCCTTCTGCGTTCACCAGCCGGATGCGGTCAATCGCTTCGGCAGGCGCATTGGGCGCAGCGGGGTCGTTGGCCAGCACCGTGCCATCGGCGGCCAGGCTGATACTGAAGCCGAGCGGCACGGTGATCGGTGTCCCGCCCTCGCCCAGCACCGCGAGCCCTTCGCCGTTCTCCAGCACGCCGGAAGCCGCCACGCGCAGATCGCCGCGCCGCGCATAAATCTCCCCCTGCCGATCAGGCGACTGGTAGGCGATCAGCGCCTTGCCTTCGAGCGACACGTCGAGCGGATTGCCGGTCGGCACCACGCGGGCGGTTGTCATATCCGCGCCGCGCACATTGCCGCGCGCCATGGCGCGGGCTTCGAGCGAGCCGTCCTTGAGCGTGGCGGGCGTGACCGCAAAGATTTCCTGCCGAAAGCCCGGCGTGCTGGCGTTGGCGAGGTTGTTCGCCACCACTCGCTGCCGGTCCATCGCCGCGTTCATCGCGGTCATCGCGGTGTAGATCATCCGGTCCATGGCAGTTTACTGCTGGCGCAGGTTGATGACGGTGGTCGAAATCTGCGTCGCGGTGTCGATGGCGCGGGCGTTCGCCTGGAAATTGCGCTGCGCGGTGAGCAGCGAGACCATTTCCTCGGCCAGATCGACGTTGGAGCGTTCCAGCGCGCCGCTGATCATCTCGCCGTAGGAACCGATGCCAGGGTTGCCATAGACCGCGACGCCCGAATCCCCGGTCGCCTGCCATTTGGTCTGCCCGATCGACCGCAGGCCGTTGGGGGCGGGGAAGGTTGCAAGCGCCACCTGACCGACCGGCTCGGTCGTTCCATCAGCATAGGCTGCGTTGATGATCCCGCGCACGTCGATGGTGACATTGGCCAGCGAAGAGCCAGCCCCGTTGGCAATCGGCACGTCAACATCGGCCGCCACCGTGGCGGTCGGGTTGCCAGCCGCATCGACCGGATAGGCCTGCAAGCGATTGCCCCATGCGTCTTCCAGCTCGCCCGCCGCCGTCAATCGGAAATTGCCGTTGCGGCTGAAGGTGACATCGCCCGAAAACGGGTTGGCGAGCGCGAAGAACCCATCGCCGTCAATCGCCAGGTCAAGGCTGCGGCCGGTCTGTTCCAGCGGGCCGAGCACGAAATCCTGCGTGATTCCCGCCACCGCCGCGCCAATACCGGGGCTGCGGCGCGGATCGGTGGCGGAGCCGGTGGCGACCAGATCGGCAAATTGCGCCGAGCTTTTCTTGAAGCCCACGGTTTCGGCATTGGCGATGTTGTTGGCGATGACACGCAGATCGGTTTCGGCATTCTTGAGGCCGGACAGCGAGGTGAAGAACGACATGAGGCTGTGATCCTTTCAGCGGGGTAGAAATCAGGGTTGCGGGGTCGTGACGGCGCGGGCGGTGGCCTCCTGCGCGGCAATCAGGCGGTCGAGCTTGGCGGAGATGTCCTCCAGCGTGGCACCGCTTTCGGTGGTCGCCGCCAGCGCGGAAAATTGCGCCATCTGGGCCAACATTTCCTTGTTGTCGGCCGGCTCCAGCGGGTCCTGAAAGGTCAGCTGGGTAGTCAGCAGCCGCAGGAAATCGCCCTGGTCGAGCGTTTCCAGCCCGTTGCCCTTGAGCTGTGACGGTGTGTTAAGCCGGTCGAGTGTCGACTGCGCGGCGGGATTGATGGTGTTGCTGGTGGTCATCACTGGCTCCTCAGGGTTTCGAGCATCAGTTGCTTGGCGGTCTGGAGCGCCTGCACCAGGTTCTGGTACTGGCGCGAGGCGTCCATGATCTCGACCATCTCGGCGGTCTCATCGACGGGGGCTTCGAAGACGTAGCCATCCTTGTCGGCCAGTGGGTGCGACGGATCGTGGCGCCGGGTGGGTGCGGTCTCTGCGCGCACAAGGCCGCTGGTGGTCACCCCCGTAAGGCCCGAAGCACGATCCAACTCGGTCGCGAACACCGCGCGGATCGGGCGATAGGCGCCCTCGTCGGTGGTGGAAACGGAACCTGCATTGGCAAGGTTCGATGTCGCCGCGTTCATCCGCACCATCTGCGCGCTCATGGCGCGGGTAGTCATGGAAAACAGGGTCGAGGGGGCGCGTTCGGGCATCGGCCTCACTCGCCCTTCAGCGCGCGGGTAATGGTGCTGACCTTGCCCTGCACAAAGCTGAGCGTGGCGGAATAGGCCACGGCATTTTCGGCAAAGGCGACCTGTTCGCGGTTCAGTTCAACCGTGTTGCCGTCCATCGACGGCATCGTGGGGCTGCGCCACACCATTCCGGCGTCCGGGTTGGTACGGGTCGCGCCCCGCCCGGCGGCCAGCCGGGCATCAAGGGCGGCGTTGAAATCGATGTCGCGCGCCTTGTAACCGGGGGTGGCGGCGTTGGCGATATTCGATGCGATCACGCCCATGCGCTGCGAACGCAGGGTCAGCGCAGCGCCATGGATACCAAAAAGTCGCTCGTTCACGTCGGCAAGCTCCTGTCAGATGCGGGGCAAGCCCGCGTTCGGATCACCGATCAGCATGAAGCGTGCCAAACCCGTATCAGCCCCAGCGCATCAGGGCGGGGCAGTGTCACAATCAGCGCGCTGCCCGGCAGGCTTTTGCCGGGCACAGCGCGCCTTGTGGCAAGCCGCTGCCGGCGCGATGCCTTGGCTTAATCCGCGGTTTTCCCCGCCGTTCTGCAAGGCATCACCTGTGCAAAGGAACTGCCATGCCAACCGCCATTTCCACTCTGTTCGATCCGGGCGCGATTGCCATCGTGGTGGTTGGCACTGTGCTTGCGACTGTGGCCCGCTGCGGGTGGAGCGATTTTGGCGGGGCCGTAAAGGCGGCAAGCCGGCTGGTGCGGCGCAAGTTTCAACGGGAAGCCAATCGCAAAGCCATGGCGATGGCCGTCAGTGCGATCCAGCGCGACGGGCACCACCGTGCCAGCCCCGCCCTGCCGCCAGACCGCGCACTTGGGCTGATGCTGGAAACCTATCTGCGCCACGGGACGCCTGACGCCCTGGGCCAGATCCGCCGGTCCGAACGGGCGCTGGATGAAGCGCGGCGGATCACTGCTGCGCAGGTGTTCATCTGGGCGGGCGAACTTGCGCCGGTGTTCGGCCTGATCGGCACACTTTATGGTCTCACCCAGCTTGCCCCCACTGACAATGCGACTGCCACCGCAGCGATCATGGGCGCCGTTTCAAGCGCGGTGCTGACTTCGCTTTACGGCGCGCTGCTGGCGCACCTGGTGTGTTACCCCCTGGCAAGCGCGATCGAGCGCCGCGGGCTCATCGAGGAACAGGCCCGCGAGGCGCTGGCCGAATGGTTCGTAACGCAAATCGATCGCACCGATGCCGCGGCGAGAGCCCGCCGTGCGCATTTGCGAGGGGTTGCATGACCCGCACATCAACACCCCCGCGCGCAGGCCAAGGATGGCAGCTGATCCTTGCCGATCTGGCGCTGATCCTGTTCCTGCTGGCGCTTTCCGCCCTGCCCGCCGCCGAGTCCGAAAAAGGGCGCCGCCTGGCAGATGATAAAGCGCGCAAAAAGGACGCCCTTGGCACAGCGCAGCTCATGGTCGCCCCGGCGCAAGCCTTGTATCGCCCTCTATCCGGCGGGCCGAGCCTTGGCGCATGGCTGGACGCGCAAGCCCCCGATCCGCGCGCAACGCTGACGATCTTTGCGACCCATACCCAGGGCGAGGAAGCTGCTGCGTGGGCGCAGGCCGAGGCGCTGGCCGCTGAAGCGCGCGCGCGCGGCGCACAGGTCCGCACAATCATCACCGTGGGCCCGGCCCCGGATGTCTATGCCAGCCTCGCCTATGATACGGTGATCGCTAAACACGAAGACGCGGGCGACACGTCCTGAACGGCGCATCGTGCTGAAATGCCGCCGCAGCGCACCTTAGCAACCATACCTGACCCGCTGCTTGGCATGGCACTTGCTGATCATGCGGCAGCGCAATCGCGCTTGCATCAAGGAGCGTAGCACAATGGATACCACCTTTTCCTGGAAAGCGGGCTGGAGGCTCAGCCCGCTGGCCCTGCCGATCCTGCTGCCAATGTGCGATCCGGCGGCGCAAGCACGCGGGATGACCGATCCGGCGATGATCGACCGCGCCGTTGCGGCGTTCACCGGCGCTGCGATCGGCGCACCGGGCGGGGCGCGGGTCCAAAGCGATGCCCGCCTGCAACTGGCCGCCTGTGATGGCCCCTTGGCCGTGAGCTGGCACACCGCGGCACGCAACGCGGTGCAGGTGCAATGCCCCGGACCATCGCAATGGCGCATTTTCGTCGCCGTTACGCCTGCCGCGGGCACCCCCGGCGCTGCCAGATCCGCCCCCGCCATCAAGCGCGGCGATGCCCTCACCATCGTGGTGCGCGGGCGCGGCTTCAGCGTGCAGCAGGCGGGCGAAGCGATGGAGGCAGGTGCCGTGGGCGATTGGATCGAGGTGCGCACCAGCCGCAAGGCCGAACCCCTGCGCGCCCGGATTGAACGCCCCGGCCTGGCGGTTGTCCCCGCCGATTGAGGATGATCGCAAGGCCCCCTTAAACCCGGCCTTGCAGTGCCGTTCTCCACCACAGGAACCCCATCGAAGGACATCATCATGCCCTCTGTCGAACTGAGCAAATTGCCGAGCGTCAGCGCCGCCCGCGCCGTGACCCTTGGTGAGCGCGCGCAGATCGAAACGCGCGCCCGGCCCGCCCCGTCCGGCGGCACCATCACGAATTCCGGCATCAGCGTCGAAGTCAGCGGTGGCAGCGAAGCGGCGGCCCCGCCGGTCGATGCCGAGCGTGTCGCGCAAATCCGCAACGCGCTGCGCGACGGCTCGTACCCGCTGGTGCCGACCCGCATTGTCGATGCGATGATCGCCGCGCAGGTCAGCCTTTCCCTGCCCGAACGGAGCTGAGCCGGTGGCCGAAGCCCTTGCCCCCCTTGCATCGCTTTCGCTGAACCTGCGGCAAATGATTGCCGTGCTGGAGCGCGAACGGCAGGCGCTTGCCGCGCTCGATGCCGACGGGCTGGTCGGCGCAGCGCGCGACAAGGACGTGCTGTGCGATGCCCTGGCCACCATCGGCCCGCAGCTGCTCGACAACGAAACCCGCAGCCTTGCCGAAACCGCGCGCCAACTGAACGACGTCAATCGCCGCGTGCGCAATCTGCTGGCCGCCAACGTCGCGGCCCGGATCGAAGCGCTGGGCGGGCCGCGACGTCTGCCACGCGCCACCTACGCCCCATCCCGCGCCTAGGGGTTCTTGCGGAGGCGCAGCTCGCGCGCTTCTGGCACGGCGTTTGCATCATCTTCCTGTGAAAGCGCCGCGCACTCCTGCGGCGCTCGTCACCGGGCGGAGGATGCGTGAACCAGTCTGCTTCATCATTGGGTCTGCCCTCAGGGTCGATCCGCGCCGGGTTTGAAACCGCTGCACGCTCCCACGCCGCAGCGCGGGCGTCGATTGAAGGCGGCGCCTTGCCTGCCGCGCGCCAGATCGCCGCGCCGGGCACGCCTGTCGAAGCCGCGATTGCCCATGCCGCGCAGACCACCACGGTCGATTTCAATTACCTGCTTGCCCAGGCCGAAGTCGAATCCGCCATGAACCCCAACGCCCGCGCCGCCACGTCGAGCGCAACCGGGCTTTACCAGTTCATCGAAAGCACCTGGCTCGATACCGTGAAGAAGCACGGTGATCGCTTCGGTCTGGGCGCGGTGGCCGATCAGATCGGCGTGACGGCATCGGGCAGTGCCTATGTCAGCGATCCTGCCCAGCGTGAGGCAATACTCGCGCTGCGCCATGATCCGCACACGGCATCGCTGATGGCGGCGGGCTTGGCGGAGGACAACCGCGCGCATCTCATGCCCATTCTTGGCCGCCAGCCGAGCCATGCCGAACTCTACCTCGCGCACTTTCTGGGCGCAGGCGGTGCGGGGCGGTTTCTGAGCGCCTTGCAAGCCGACCCCAACCAAAGCGCAGCCGCCCTGTTCGCCCGCCCTGCGGCCGCCAATCGCGGTATCTTCTTCACATCCGACGGCAGCCCGCGCAGCCTGACGCAGGTGATGGACGTGATCGGCGGCAAGCTTGATCGCGCCTTGAACCGGATCAGCGACGGGAAGGGATTGCGCTTTGCCCGCGCCGATTATGCCGCCAGCCCAACGGTCAGCCAAAGCGGCTTGACCCCTTCTCCCTACCTGATCGCGGACGAGGCGGTGTTTGGCCCCGGCATGCCGCCTGCGCTGACGCAGGCTTCGCTCCCCGCGCCCGAGGTTCGGTTATTGAAGCGCCCCCCCATGTCGCAGGTTCTGGGTGCAGCCTTCGGCAGCGATCCTGCCGCCGCCCCGCGCCAGGTGCGCCGCGCCTATGATCGGCTGAAGGCGCTTGGCCTGTGACGCAAGCAAGGCTTTCCCCCTCGCCGCTCGCCCGGTTCGGCACGGCATCCGCCGCGCTGGCGCTGCCGGTCGGCATTTTTGCGCTGCTGGCGCTGATGGTGCTGCCGATCCCCGCGCTGTTGCTCGACATCTTCTTCGTGCTCAACATCGCCATCTCGATTGCCGTGCTGATGGTGGCGCTGAACGCCCGCCGCCCGCTCGATTTCTCCAGCTTCCCTTCGGTATTGCTGTTCGCGACCCTGCTGCGGCTTGCCCTCAACGTTGCCTCGACCCGCGTGGTGCTGGTCCACGGGCACGAAGGCGGCGCGGCGGCGGGCGAAGTGATCGAAAGCTTCGCCGCCTTCCTCGTGGGCGGCAATTTTGCGGTCGGCCTGTTCGTCTTTGCGATCCTGATGATCATCAACATGATCGTGATCACCAAAGGCGCGGGCCGCGTGTCGGAAGTTTCCGCCCGCTTCGTGCTCGATGCCTTGCCGGGCAAGCAAATGGCGATCGATGCGGACATTGCCGCCGGCCTCGTCACCGCCGACGAAGCGCGCGAACGCCGGCGCGAGGTCACGGTCGAAGCGGATTTCTACGGCTCGATGGACGGGGCCTCCAAGTTCGTGAAGGGCGATGCGGTCGCCGCGCTACTGATCCTGGGCGTCAACATCATCGCCGGCTTCGCCATCGGCATGGTCAGCCACGGCCTTTCCGCGGCGCAAGCAGGCGAGGCTTATGTCACGCTGGCGGTGGGCGACGCGCTGGTGGCGCAGGTGCCATCGCTGCTGCTCTCCATTGCAGCGGCCGCGATCGTCACCCGCGTATCGGACACGCGCGACCTTTCGGGCCAGATCGGCGGGCAATTCGCCGATCCGCGTGGCTGGCTGCCGGTCGCGCTGATCCTGGGCGCGGTGGGGCTGGTGCCCGCCATGCCGCAAATGTTCTTCCTGCCCGGCGCCGCCATTGCAGGCGCGATCTGGTGGCACCTCAAACGCCGCGCCGCCGCACCGGCGCCTGTCATCGAGGAAGCAGATGACATCGCCCCCGATCACATCGCGCTGGCTGATGTGGCCGACGCGACGCTTGTCACGATCGAACTGGGCTACGGCCTTGTAGGCTTGGTCGACGCAGCCCAAGGCGCGCCGCTGATCACCCGCATCACCGGCATCCGCAAGCAGCTTTCGCGCGATCTCGGCTTTGTGCTGCCGCAGTTCCGGATCCGCGATTCACTCGACATGATGGCGCAGGATTATGCGGTGCTGATGGGGGGAGTCAGTATCGCACGCGGGCAAGTGCGTCCCGGCAAACTGCTCGCCATCGACGCGGGCGAGGTGCGTCCCGGATCCAATGGCTATGGGGGGTTGACCGGCGAGCCGACCCGCGACCCCAGCTTCGATTGCCCCGCCCTGTGGATCGCGCCCTCCGCGCGCGATCATGCCGTGGCCGAAGGGTTTCTGGTGGTCGACCCCGCCACTGTCATTGCCACCCATGCCAATCAGGTTTTGCTCGCCCAAGCGCACCAGTTGCTAGGCCCCGACGAGGTGCGCGAATGGGTCGACGGGCTCAAGTCCCGCGCGCCCGCGCTGGTCGAGGCGGTGACGCCCGATCCGCTGCCGCTGCCTGCGCTGACCCGCACGCTGCGCGCGCTGATGGCCGACGGGATCGGGCTTGCCCATCCGCAGCCCCTGTTCACCGCGCTGGCGCTGGCCTTGCAACGCACCACCGATTTCGACGCGGTGATCGATGCCGTGCGGGCCGACATGGCCGCACGGCTGGTCGCCTGCATCGCCGCGCCGGGGGAGACGCTGAAGGTCGTCACGCTGGATGCGGGTCTCGAAAGCGCGATTCTGGGCGGGATGATCGATCCGGCCACCGGCCAGCCGCTGATCGAGCCCGACTGCGGCAGCATGATCGTGCGCGAGGCCAGCCGCATCGCCGAAGCGGAAGGCGGGCCGATTGCGCTGATCGTCCAGCCGCCCGCACGCCGCGCGCTGGCCGCCCTGCTCAAGGCGCGCAGCCCGCGCTGTCTGGTGCTTTCCATCGCCGAACTGCCCGCCGCCCAGCCCATCGCCGTAGTCGGCGTGATCGGTGCGCCCGAAGATGCCCAGACGCTGACCCAGCAGGACATCGCGGCATGAAACACGATCCTGTCAGCTTTGCACACGGGGCCCCTTACGCCCCCTCTCGCGCCGAGGTCGAAGACCGTGTGCGGCGGTTCCTGCCGCTGGTGCGCCGCACCGCATGGCACATCAATGGCAGGGGCCGGGAAGGCCTGGAGATCGAGGATCTGGTGCAGGCCGGCATTCTCGCGCTGACCGAATGTGCCCAGCGCCACGCCGGCCCGACCGAGGACGGGTTCGCCGCCTATGCCAAGATCCGGGTGCGCGGGGCGATGCTGGATGAAGTGCGCCGTATCGCCCACGACAGCCGCACTGCCCGCACCAAACGCTCAGGGTACGAACATGCGCTGTCCGCCCTGCGCGGACAATTGGGCCGAGAGCCGAGCCGCGCTGAACTCGCTCACGCGATGGAGGTCAGCGATAGCGAACTGCGCGCCATCGAAGCCTCGGGCGTGAAGCTGACCCCGATTGACGACGCCTATGACGAAACCAGCCTGGCCTTTGCCTGCGACGATCCCGATCCGTTCGAGGCGCTGTGCGCATCCGAGGACCGCGACCGGTTGCTGCACGCGATGATCCAGCTGCCTGACCGGCTGAAACTGGTGCTGCAACTGTTCTTCGTCGAGGAGTTGAACCTGACCGAAATCGCCGCCGTGCTTGATGTGAGCGTGCCGCGTGTGCACCAGCTGCGCGCCAAGGCGCTGAAAGACTTGCGCACGTTGCTGGAGGCGGGCGGCTAAGCGTTCAGGTGAACATCCCGCGCTTTGGCCCAAGGTAGCCGAACAGGTACGCCCCCACCTTGCGCATCTGGATTTCCTCGCTGCCTTCGGTGATCCGATAGCGGCGGTGGTGGCGGTAGATGTGTTCGAAGGGCTTGTGGCGTGAATAGCCGATGCCGCCGTGGACCTGCATCGCGCGGTCCGCCGCCTCGCACACAAGCCGGTTCGCCCAATAATTGCACATCGAGACTTTGTCCGAGATGGTCCGCTCGATCTGTTCGTGGGGCATATTGTCCATCTCCCACGCGGTCTTGAAGATCAGAAGGCGCAGCATTTCCGCCTGCGTCGCCAGCTCTACCAGCGGGAACTGGATCGCCTGATTGCGCGCCAGTTCCTCGCCGAAGGGCTTGCGTTCCCGCGCATATTTCACGCTTTCGTCGATGCAATACAGCGCCGCGCCGCAGCTTGAGGCCGCCTGCCGGATACGATTCTGGTGGACGAAGCTTTGCGCCAGCGCGAGGCCCCGGCCCTCGACGCCCAGCACGGCAGAATCCGGCACCCAGACGTTCGTCACCGACAGGCGCGGGTGATCGGTGGGCATGTTGAAGGTCCACAGCCACTCCTCGATTTCGAGGCCTTCCGTGGGGTTGGGGACGAGGAAGCAGGTGATCCCGCTGGCCTCACCCGCCTTGCCGCTGGTGCGCGCGAACATCGCGCAGTGGGTGGCGGTGTGCATCCCGGTGATCCACATCTTCTCGCCATCGATCCGCCAGCCGTCGACACCGTCGCGGGTCTCTCGCACCGCGACCGTCTCCATGTGGGTGGCGTCCGATCCGTGGTCGGGTTCGGTCAGCCCGAAGGCGACGCGCCGTGTGCGTTCAAACCCGCCGGCGATGAATTCGGCTTTCTGTTCTTCCGTCCCCCACTGGTCGAACATGGCGACAAAGGGGAAGTTGCCGACAATGCTGTGTTCGTTCTGCAAGTCATTGTGCAGGCCAAGCCCTTGGCGCGCAAAATGCTCGCGGATCACCGCCATCCACAGGTTGCTGCCGTCCTTGCCGCCGTAGCGTTTGGGCGCAGAGAAGCGCCAATGCCCGGCCTTGTCGGCGCGGGCCGTGGCTTCCTTGAGCAACTCCTCCCACTCATGCCGGGGCAACCCGCCCGCCTCGAAGTCCGTGCGCGCATATTCGCGGCGGTGGTCGAAGAAGCGGATATTGTCGTCCTGCGCTTCGAGCGGCTTGATCTCGGCGGCGATGAAGGCGTCGAGTTCGTCGAGGTACGCCTGAAGGTCGGCGGGGATGGCGAAGTCCATTAGTCATGCCTCGTGAAGTTGTTGACCCATCGCTGCTCGGCCTCTGCCAATGCCGGGTATTTTGGTGCATCGACCAGGCACTTTTCGAAAGCACGCTGGCGCAGATCATAAAGCAGTCCGGACGTGGCAAGGTGCTGTTTTCCAGACAATATATCACAAGCCAGAGCTTCCTGACGCGGCCACAGCGGCCGGATGGAATCGTCCCGGGCGATAATGCCAAGCGCATTGCGGGCAACGGCCAATTGAAAGCGGTCATGCCCCCCAAGCCGGTCCTTGATGGTGACGAGCCATTCCGAAACGGCTTGGGCAAGCTCACCCGCGCTGGCATCGCCGGGCACGGTCCAGGAACGCGGAACCCGGTTGCGGAACGCCCGCTCCGCCTCTGGCGCATCTTCCTCCAGCAGCAGCAGCAGATCGAGTTCCTGCTCGCTCGTCCGGCGCGAGATCACCACGCGTTCGAGCATCCGGTCGGCGCCCGAGCGCCACTGCGCCGCCATTTTGAGGCACCCGAGCGCCCACCATACGGTGCGGTAGATCGTCCAGAAGCGGAAGCGTGCCGGGTCAAGGCGCACGCCCGCCTCGACCTCGTAGGCGGCGAGGTAGTCCGCGATGCTCCCCAGCCCCAGCGCGGGGCGATCATAACGGGCGAAGCGCCACACCGCCATGCAGCCGAAGGCGAGGTCTTCGTGCGGGTCGCCGAAATGGGCGAGTTCCCAGTCGAGCACCCCGGTCAGCGCCGAGCCCTCCACCAGCAGATTGCCCATGCGGTAGTCGCCGTGGTTGAGCACGGGTTCGACTGGCGGGGGGCAGTTGTCCTCCAGCCACTTCAGGCCCAACGCGATGATCGGCCGGTCGCCGCCCGCCTCCATGAACTGCGCCTTGAGGTCGGCGATGGCCGCGCGGGTATCCATCACAGGCACACCCGCCGGCACATCGCACTGCCGCAGCCGATGGATGCGCGCCAAATCCCGCGCAGCCTCGCGCAGCAATCCCGCCGAATCATCGCATGTCAGAATGACCTTGGGGTCCGCCGTCCCCGGCAGGGCGCGCATGACAAAGCCGGAACCCAACCCGTCCGCCTCATCCAGCACCGCCACCACTTCCGGAGCCGTCACACCCTTGGCGCGGGCAGCTTCGACCAGCGCCGCTTCGACGGCGTGCCCGTAAGCCCGCCCTTCCATGAAGGCGAGGCTCGGCGCACGGCGCAGTACGAAAGGTTGGTCGCCAGCCGCAAACCGCCAGCTTTCCATCACCGCCCCGCCGGTCAGCCGCTGCGGCGCGCCGTCCGACAGCGCGCCCAGACGCGCGCGGGCACACACCCGCGCCAACCCCGCCATCAAAGCTTCGGGATCGATCACCCGATCTGCTTGCGCATCCGCTTCGCGCGGGCCGCCGGATTGGGGTGGGTTTGCAGCAAGGCAATTCCGCCCCCCCCGCCCAGCGCCGCCAGCTTGTCCATCGCGGACGGGCAGCCTTGCTGGTTGTAGCCATTGGCCGCCATGAAGGTCAGCGCGTAATCATCCGACGCGGTTTCGGCTGATTGCGAATGCTGGGCGTGCATCACGTTCTGGAGCAGTCCGCCCAGCTGCGAATTGGCCAACTGCCGCACGTCGCCGCTGGCGGTGCCAGCGATGCTGAGCGCCGCATCCTGTTGCAGCGCGCGCTTCAGCCGCTTTTGCCCGTGCTCCAGCTTCACATGGCCGATTTCATGGCCGATCACGCAGCGCACTTCGTCGTCGGTCATCGCGTCCATCAGGCCCGAATAGACCCGCACCGTGCCGTCGCCCATGGCAAAGGCGTTCACCTCGTCCACCAGATAGGCCCGGATATCGAGGGTGAGCCCGTCATAACGATCGAGCCCGCGGGTCAGCTTGGCCAGCCGCACGGCATAGGCATTGCTTGCCGGGGCAAGCGGGTTCTGCTGATCCATCTGATCGGACATCTGCCCGAAATAGGCGACGATCTGCTGATCGGAAACGGTCGCAGCCTGCAACACCTTCTTGGCCGACCCCATGATGTCGCCCAGGCTTTGCGAATGGGCCGGGGCTGCCGGAGCGAGCATGGCCGCCCCGGCCAGCCCCGCAACGGCGAGCATCGGTGAAAGCGCCAAAAGCCTGAGATGTTTACGCATAATCATCCTCCTTTGGCCGCGATGATGCTCGCCGCGCGTGCTGAGATCAAGCGGGGACATTGTCCTTCTTGACGGTGATCACCTGCGCATAGGTGAATTCCTTGAGGCCTTCCTTGCCGTATTCGGCGCCGAAGCCCGACTGCTTGTGCCCGCCGAACGGCGCGAAGGGCGACAGGTGCAGGTATTCGTTGACCCACACCGTCCCGGTTTCAAGCTGCTCGGCGATCTTCACGCCGTTATCCGGATTGCCGGTCCACACCGCGCCCGCGAGGCCATATTCGCTGGCATTCGCCCGCGCGATGACTTCCTCTTCAGTCGAGAACTTCATCAGCGGCATGACCGGGCCAAACTGCTCCTCGGCCACGATCCGCGCATCTTCGGGCGGGTTGTCGATGATGGTGAGCGGCACGAAGTAGCCGGTGCCGCTCGGGTCGACATTGCCGCCGAGCAGAAACTTGTAGCCGTTGTCCTTGGCATCCTCGATCAGCTCGACCACCCGGTCGAACTGCTTCTTGTTCTGGATCGGGCCGACGCCTGTGCCCTGCTGCGCGCCGTCGCCCACGGTGACGGTCTTGGCAAATTCGACGATCGCTGCCGAAAGCTCGTCATAGATATCCTCGTGGATATAGACGCGCTTTGCCGCGACGCAGATCTGGCCCGCATTGGAGAAGCTTGACCAGAACAGCTGTTCGGCGACCTTCTTGGGATCGGCGTCGGGCAGCACGATCGAGGCGTCGTTGCCGCCCAGCTCCAGCGTGATGCGCTTCAGATCGGCGCTCGCGCCTTCCATGATCTTCTTGCCGGTCGCGGTCGATCCGGTGAAGGTGATCTTGTTGATATCGGGGTGCGAGGTCATCAGCGGGCCAAGCGAATCTTCGCCCGTGATGATGTTGACGACGCCCGCCGGAACCTTGTCCGCAATCAGTTCGGCAATGCGCAGGGTGGTCAGCGGGGTAAAGGGCGAAGGCTTCAGCACGATGGTGCAGCCTGAAAGCATCGCAGGCGCGATCTTCTGGATCGCCATCATCACCGGGAAGTTCCACGGCACGATGCCCGCAACCACGCCCACCGGCACGCGGCGGGTGCGCGAAAGGCGGGTGTCGCTGTCCTCGGTCACTTCGTCATCGAGGCTGAGGGTCGATTGCGCCGCGCTCATCCCGGCCGCGCCGTAGATTTCGCCCTTGGCCTGATCGTGCGGCTTGCCCTGTTCGCTGGTCAGCAGGCGGTAGAGTTCATCGGCATTGGCCTTGATCGCGCCCGAAATCGCCATGATCGCGGCGCGGCGTTCTTCGATGGGGGTGTTTTTCCACGTCGTGAACGCGGTGCGGGCGGCGGCAACGGCTTGGTCCAGCTCGGTCTTGCCGCAGGCCGGGACCTGGCCGATCACCTGCTCGGTGGCGGGGTTCACGACATCGAGCCAGCGGTCGGCCGCGACCATCTTGCCGCCGATCAGATTCTTGTACTGGGTGACCATGTGTATTCCTCTCGTCGAATGGGGAGTCGTCTCTCTCCCACGTAGGTTGGCGCGTTGCATCGGAAAACGCAATCACTGCTGTACTGCCTTGACCAGGCCGCCGTGCGACACCTCGTGCCTGGCGATTGCGCTATCGCTGGCGGCCCCTATGGAGGCTGCGAGAGATGCCTTGGAGGAGAGCAAGCATGACTGATTCCCGCCCCGATCTGGTGATTTACGGCAGCCCGGTCTCTCCCTTTCTGCGCAAGATCGAAGGGGTCTGCATCGCCAAGGGCGTGGCATATGAGGTCGAGGCGGTAAACGTGTTCGCCCCGCCGCAGTGGTTCCGCGATATCTCCCCGATGAAACGCATTCCGGTGCTGCGTGACCGGTCTGTGGCAGAGGAAGGGATAGCAGGCACGCTGCCCGATTCGTCCGCGATATGCGCTTTTATCGAGAAGAAGCATCCGGCGCCTGCGCTGTACCCGGACAGCCCGATGGCGCTGGGCGAGGCACTTTTTATCGAGGAATATGCCGACACCGCGCTCGCCATTGCCGGGGGTATGGGCATTTTCCGCCCGATCTTCTTCGCGATCAGCAAAGGGCAGGAACCCGATCTCGACAAGGCGCGCGATGCCTGGGCGAACCAGTTGCCGCCGGTCTTCGATGTCTTGGAGGCGCGACTTGCCGGGCGGCAATATTTTGCGGGCGATGCGCTTTCGATTGCGGACATCACCGTGGCAACCGTGCTGATGCAGGTTGCGCTGGTCGCCGAGACACCGCTGGATCGCTGGCCTGCGCTGGAGGCCCATTTCACCGCCATGCAGGCCCTGCCGCTGATCGCCGAGCCCTACAAGGCAGCAGAAACAATCATCCGCAAAGCCTTGCCCACCCGCTTCGACCTGACCTAAGCCCCACACCCCACGCCCCCAACCGGGCGGCGAGCAAAGAACAGGCGACACGCATGGCCAGCGAATGGTGCATCGGGATCATCGGCGGATCGGGGCTTTATGCCATCGACGGGATCGAGGACGCGCAGTGGATCGCGATTGAAACGCCGTGGGGCGACCCGTCGGACGAGATTTTGTGCGGCACGCTTGACGGGGTGAAGGTGCGCTTTCTCCCGCGCCATGGCCGGGGGCACCCGATCACGCCGACTGAACTGAATTCACGCGCCAATATCGACGCATTGAAGCGCGCCGGGTGCACCGATATTCTGGCCATCTCGGCGGTGGGGAGCCTGCGCGAGGAGCTGGAGCCGGGGCGCTTTGCGGTAGTCGAACAATTTATCGACCGCACTGTTCACCGCCCCAGCACCTTTTACACCAGCGGCTTCGTGACTCATGTGTCGATGGCCGATCCGGTCTGCCCGCGCCTGTCGGACATGGCCGCGCAGGCGATTGCCGCCGCCAAGGGCAAGGTTGCGGTCGGCGCGACCTATCTCGCCATGGAAGGCCCGCAATTTTCGACCCGCGCCGAAAGCCGGATGTACCGGCAATGGGGCGCGGATGTGATCGGCATGACGGCCATGCCCGAAGCGAAACTGGCCCGCGAGGCGGAGCTGCCCTACGCGCTGATCGGCATGGTGACGGATTACGACTGCTGGCGCGATGGCGAGGCTGTGGACGTGGCGCAGGTGGTCGGCCAGATGCAGGCCAATGGCGCTCTCGCCCGCGCGATGGTGACCAACTTCATCGCCGCGTTGCCCGAAACGCGCGAGCCTTCTCCCATCGACTTTGCGCTCGATGATGCCGTCATTACGGCGCCGGACGAGCATGATCCGGCCGTGATGGCAAAGCTCGACGCGGTGGCGCGGCGTCTGTTTGCGTAAAGCTCTGGACCTTCCTGCCTGCCAAGGAATGGCGATTGCCAATCCCCCGCGCCGCGCCGATGAAGGCGAGGAATCATGAGCTTGTTCTACACCCTTCTTTTCGGCGGATTTCTCGTGGGCGCGTGGCGGCGGCTCGGCAGGCTTGAACGCCAGGTCGCTGACCTCGCACGGCAACTGGACGCGGTGCGTGATGCTTCGCGTCCCATTGCCGCAGCGCCGTTCGCGGCACCCCCGGTGGCAGAAGCCGTTGCCGAAGCGGCTGAAGCTTTACCCGATCTGGAACCTGCCACTACCGCCCCGTCGCCCCCGTCGCCCGTGCCGGAAGACCTGCAAACCCCTGCTGCCGCACCTTATGAAAGCGCGCCGGACGCGGTAACGACGCCGGCGAAAGCGCGCCGCGGCTTTTCCTTCGATTTCGAGGACATTTTCGGGCGCCGCCTGCCGATCTGGGGCGGCGGCTTCGCGCTGGCGATCGCAGGGATTTTCCTTGTACGCTTCTCGATCGAGGCGGGCCTGCTGACCCCGCTGGTCCGGGTGGCGATGAGCTTCATCTTCGGACTTTCGCTGCTGGCGGGCGCGGAAGCTGCCTTCCGGTTCGACGCACGGCTGGCCGATCCGCGTGTGCGGCAGGCGCTTGCCGGCGCGGGGCTGGCCACGCTGTACGGCGCCTTCTACCTCGCGGGCACATCTTATGGCCTGATCGGCGCGGGCGGGGCCTTTATCGGACTCGCCAGCGTGACGGCGGTTGCGATCGGTCTGTCGTTCCGGTTCGGCCTGCCGAGCGCGGTGATCGGGCTGGTAGGCGGCTTTGCCGCGCCGCTGCTGGTCGACAGCGACAGCGCCAATGTCCCGCTTCTGTCCTTCTACCTCGCGCTGATCTGCGGCGGGTTGACGTGGAGCGGGCAGACGCAAGGGCGGCGCTGGCTCAGCTATGCCGCGCTCGCAGCGGGGCTAGGCTGGGGCGCGCTGATGATGCTGACGGGCGTCTCCAGCACTTCTGATTTCGCGGCGCTCGGAGTCTATCTGGTGGTGCTGGGAACCGTCCTGCCCGCCTTCCTGCATGCCAAGGGCGGGCCGCGCCTGCCGCATCTGGCCGCAGGGGCGCTGGCGGCGTTGCAGATGGCGGTGCTGGTCAGCAATGCAGGCTTCGTGCCGCTGACGTGGGGGCTTTATCTTCTGATCGCTGCGGCGCTTTCGGGCCTTGGCTGGCGCTTTGAAATGCTGCGGCCGGGGACGCTGGTGGCGGCGGGTCTGGGGCTGTGGCTGCTGATCATCTGGCCCGATCCCGATGCCCGGTTCTTCGCGCTGGTCGCAGCGGTGCAGGTGGCGATCTTTGCCGGCGTGCCACTCGCCCATCAACTGCGGTCGCGGGCCGGGCTGCTCGACCTGGCACAGCTTGGCGCTGTCAGCCTGATCGTCGCAGGTGCCGCCTATGTCCGCTATGGCAGCTGGAGCGCAGATGAAAGCGAGCCTCTGCTGGCAGCCGTTTGCGCTGGCCTCGCCCTGCTTCCCGCAGCAGCCTTCGCGTTGCTCTGGCGGCGCGGGCAGGAGGCACGGACGCGCGACGTGCTGGTCGTGCTGGCGCCTGCGGCCTTGCTGGCCTTTGCGGCGCTGCTCCTGATGAGCCAGGCGTGGCTTGCCCCGGTCATGGCCGCAATCGTGAGCGCGCCCCTGCTATGGTGCCATGCGCGGCGCGATGCAGTGGCCCTGCATGGCGCTGCCTGGGCGGGGGCTGCGTTGACGCTGCTCGCGCTGGCCGCAACACCGGGATTTGAAAACGAATTCACCCAATTGGGCGATCTGGCCCTGCCTGCCGAAAGCTTGCGTGCCATTGTGCGCTGGGCAGCCGCGGCGGCGCCCTTTGCCGCCGTGGCCCTGATTGCCCGAACCCTGACTCCTCGCCATGTGGCTGAGGTGTTCACCGTCGGCCTGGGCTATGGCCTCCTTGCACAGGTTTTGCCCAGCGCAGCCCTGGCATGGGCCGCCGCCGTGGGTGCGATGGCGCTGTTCATGACCCAGCCTGCCCGCGTCGCTGCGTGGACGGCAGCCCTGGTGATCGCGGCCGCGTGGTCGACCGTGCCGCTGGCGTCATGGGTGACAGCCGGTATGCTCGCACTGACCGGCGCGCCGTTCATGGCGACCTCCGTCGTGCCTCCGGCCGATCTGATCTTGCGGATCGCCCCGCTCTGGACCGCGATCGCGGCGCTGTGGTGGAGCGGCCAGACCTTGCGCCGCGAAATCCGCGCCGCTGCCTTGCTCGGCCTCGGGATCATCGGTGCGGTGGTGCTTCACAGCCTTTACAAGCAGATTTTCGGGATCACCTCGCTGTCCCAGTTCGAACACTACGGTATGGCAGAACGCAGCACCTGGCAGGGCCTGCTGGTAGCGACCGCCTTTGCCGTGAGACAGAGGCTGGCAGTCGAGGCGCGGCGTCCTGTCATCCTTGGCCTGGTTGCCGCTGCGCTCGCGCATTTCGGCGTGTTCACGCTGATCCTTCACAATCCGCTGCTCAGCGTGCAGCACGTCGGCCCCACCCCGATCGCCAATTGGCTGACACCCGCCTACCTTATCGCGATTGCCGCGGTGTGGCATGTGCAGAGCCAATGGGACAACATCCCTGCCGCCGTCCGCACAGCGGGCGAGGCGGCCAAGATGACCTTGATCGCGCTGCTGGCCTATTCGCTGCTGCGCCACGCCTTTGCCGGATCGGTGCTGACCGCCAGCACCGTTGGCCAGACAGAAAGCCTGCTGATCTCGCTGCTCGGCATCGTTCTTGCGCTGGGTTTCCTGGTGTGGGGATCGTGGCGCGCGGCGCGCAGCTGGCGGATCGGTTCGCTGGTGCTGATGCTGGTTGCCGTGATCAAGGTGTTCCTGATCGACGCGGCGGGCCTCGAAGGCCTGCTGCGGATCGCAAGCTTCATGGCGCTGGGCTTCAGCCTGATCGGCATCGGGTGGGTCTATTCACGCCAGCTTTCACAGGCCAAGGGCGGCCAGGATACCACTCAAGGATGAGGGCTTAGGGACGAGCGCGGCGCATCACGCCCACAGCCTCTGCGCCAGTTCGGGCAACGCGGCGACATAGCGCGCCACATCCTCGATCCGTCCCGTGCTCACCCGCGAATAGCCTTTCCACGGGCCGTAAGCCCCGCGGATGGATATGCCGCGCTGTCCCATGGCATCGCGCAACGCATCGGCATCGGGCACCTTCACGAAGACGAAATTGGTCTGCGATGGCAGCGCGGTCAGCCCGGCGCGGGCGACGGCGTCCATGATCATCGCCCGGCCTTCCAGCACCGCGGCACGCGACTGGTCGAGGAACGCCGTATCGTCATAACTGGCGATCGCTGCCGCAAGCCCCGCCAGATTGCCGCCGAAGCTCATCAGGTGCGATTCGATCCGCTTGGCATTGGCCTCGCTGGTGATGGCATAGCCCACCCGGAGTCCCGCCATGCCGTAGATCTTCGAAAAGGTGCGGCATACGATCACATCGGCGCCGCTGCGCACCAGATCGATCATGGCGTTATCTTCAGGCCGGTCGGTCAGCTCGTTATAGGCTTCGTCCACCAGCAGGGTCGCGTGCGGTGTCACCTGCGCTGCAAAACTGCGCAGCGCAGCAGGCGCGATCAGCACGCCGGTGGGATTGTTGGGGTTGCACAATTGCACCAGCGCCGCGCCCTTGGCCGCCATGGCCGCCATGGCCGCAAGGTCGACCGTCATGTCGGCAGACAGCGGCACCCGGATCGACTCTACGCCCTGCCGTTCGCCATACAGAACCGTGGTATCCCAGAACAGATCGGGACACAGGATCGGGCCATCGCGTCCCCATGCCAGCGCGATCGCGCACAGGATCTCGGTCGATCCGGACCCGACCACCACCTGCGCGGGCGCAACGCCATGCCGTTCGGCAATCATTGCGGTCAGCCGTTGCAGGCCGCGGTCTGCGTAATAGCATCCCATTTTCGACGTCTCGGCAATTGCACGCAGCGCCGACGGCGCCGGACCATAGGGATTCTCGTTCCGGCTGAGCAGCGCCTGCCCGATCTTCGGTCCGAAATCGGGCTCGACCATCGGCATGGCTGTCGCAGTGCCCAGCGCAGATAGCGGCGCGGATAGCGGCAGGGCGCCAAGCCCGGCGGTCAGACCAGCGCCGGCAATGAAGGATCGGCGAGTGGTCGGCACGGGCAGCGTCCTTTCGATGAGAGGATAGAAGGCGTCAGAACTTGGCGATCATCAACACGCCAATGAATGTCAGGTAGAAGCCGAACACCCGGCGCAAGATGGCAGGCGACAGCGTGTGCGCCGCTGCCACACCGATCGGCGCAAACAGCACCGAAGTGGCTATCAGCACGGCAGCAGTGGGCAGGTTGATAAAGCCGAGCGAACCCCAGCCGCGCCCGGCCTGGTACAGGCCGATGACCACAAAGCCGAGCGTTGCGGGGATCGCGATGACCGCGCCCATCCCTGCCGCGGTACCGATCGCGCGGTGGATCGGCGTGCCGCAGACGGTCATGGTGACGGTGGTGAGCGTCCCGCCGCCAATGCCGAGCACGGTTGAAAACGCGCCGAGCGCGCTGGCGATTCCCGCGCGTGGCAGGCCGGATGGCAGCCCGGCAAACAGCGGCGCGCCCTGCCGCTCTGGCATCAGGAAATAGACGGCAAAGGCCAGCACGCCCGTGCCGAAGATGACAGCCAGGTTCGCGCCCGACACCCAATCGGCAAACACCGTGCCCATGGCTGTCCCCAGCACCACCCAGATCGCCCAGCCCTTCAGCAGCCCGAAATCGACCGATCCGCGCTTGGCATGGCTGCTGGTGGACCGGATCGAGGTAAAGATGATCGACGCAAGCGAAGTGCCCACCGCGACATGCGCCGTCTGCTCTGGCGTCACACCCAGCACCGGCAGCAGAAACATCAGCGCCGGAACGACCACAAACCCGCCGCCGATGCCGAACAGGCCGCCGGCAAAACCGGCCGCTGCTCCGGCCATGGCAAGAGCCGGCAGCGCAAGGGCGAGTGGAGTGGAAATGCTCATTCGTGGCAAAGAATACGCCACACGCGGTGTGCGCCAAGCAGAATATTGCGGTGCAGCATGGGGTAAATGCCCCATACGACGCCTTAAAATACGGCCTCGGTATCTTTAAATCTTCGGCACGCTTGGTTTGTGGCGGTCGATGACGTCCCGACCTCTTCCGGATGATTGCAACCGGGCCTTCACCCGCCTGAAGGCCGCGCGATGATCATTTGGGCAGCGGCTCCAGAGTAGCCGGTTCCGATCCCATCGCCGCCAAGTATCCGAAAAAGCTGGTGCACCCGACATGAAAGCGATGGGCACTCAAAACAATGGGAAATTACCGTGTCTCGCTAATAACATCTGCGATTCGGCCCGGCGGGTGAATCGGCGCTGTCTAAAGAAGCAGGAACGCATCCTAAGGAATGCATCCCAACTCAACGAATCAATCGAAGCCGCTAAGCCGCCAATTCGCGCAGTCCGGCTTCAAGCTCCATCACGTAATCGATGATCATTGGAGCCATGATATGCTGCGGCCGCTTGCGGAGGAATGCAGCACACAAAGCTATGGCCGCAGGCCCGAACCGTAGGGCATCGGTGCCCTGCGCGCCCAACCAAGCCGTCTTAGCCAGTGCCAGCAGCAGACAGTCCAACTCAACATGATCGCGGAGGGTCAACCACTCGGCATCAAGCTTGGGACGCGAGACCCCCGGTTTGGCGACGACCAGTTCGTCCGGAATTCCCATGCGCAGGAGGACCTGACTCAAGTGGGACCAAGTCCGCCCGCCCCCACGAATCATCAAGCCGAGATCAAGATGCGGGCGCGGTCCCTTCCGGCCCGGCTGGTCGATGAGCTGCGGCGGCAACGATACGCCGTATTGCATCGCTGCCAGCACGAGAACCGGAATGTCCGTGGCCAAACCTCCGAAGGTCAGGACAGGAATGTGACTGCGGGCACGCAGGTGATCGAAGAGCTGATGCAGCAATGCTTCTTCATCGCCCCAGCCGAACTCGGTCCAGGATACGATGTCGCCAGTGGAGACACGCCCTTCCCCATCGATCGAGAATTCGAATACGGATGCGGCCATAACGCGTTTCACGGCGGTGGCTCTTCGGTCGGATTTTGGATCCATCGCGCGGTGCGCTTCGTGAAGGTTCTCGTCCCAGAAGAGTTCGAGATCGAGAGCGAGATACGTCTTTGTGTTCATGTGCCTTTTCCTTTCAAATAGCTTTCGGCACTTTCATTTCCTTTAGATGGTCTGCGGGCTTACCCGCCTCAAACCGCTGGGCGGGGACGGCGGCGATCAACAAGGTTCGCTCGACAAGGCGGCGATGCAGTGACGGAGGGGCCGGCTACCAACCGCGCTGCTGTTGCTGCGCCGCCTGCCGGTTCAACAATGCTTGATGCCTTGCTGCGTCGTCATCCAGATGCTGGCGCGTTTGCGAGGCTAGGTCCGTCGGCCAACGTTCGAATTGTCGCTGCGCATGCCATGCCATTTGGAAACGACGCTGCGTTTTGGCCCGATCTTCAGCCTGCCATCTGTTGATAGCAGCATCGGTGCGCCGCTTGCCGGCCTCACGCAGCCGCTGCAGCAGGAGCTGCCAGAGGTGATGGGCTGTCCATTTACGCGCCTCGGCCTGCTGATCTTGAGCGAGTTTGGCGATAACAGCTTCATCGCCCGCATCGACCGCTTCCGCGTCAACATTTTTGACCAGGCGTGGGATTGCAGATCTGCAAAACGCCACATCGTCTTCGGTCATGGTGCTGTGACTTCGACCGCTTGGTGATCGCCTTGGTGCTGCCTGTTTGTTGTCGCCTTTTGCCCCACCGACGGCGCGACGCGATAAGCCTTGCTGGTCGTCAAATTCGTCATCGAGCCAATCATCGATTTCATCCTGAATAGCAGGGGCTTTGTCTGGCTGTTTGGCAGCCGAAGTAATCGCCCCGTCAGCCGGATTCGCAGGATGGCGATAATTACCGACAGGAGCATCGTCGCCAGAGCTTCCATCTGCAGGCAACTTTGGCCGTGAGGCGTTCGCGCGGCCCTTCTCAGCGTCCGCACGAAGCGCTTGGAGCGTGCTGAACTCGTGGTTGTTGGGCCACCGCTGTTGCCAATTATGCGCCCGAACGGCCAGTTCGAACCGAAGCAAGCTATCGTTCGTGGCGGATTGCCAGTCATATACCGCCAAGTTCGCTTTCTTGCGGCCCTCGCCCTCTGCCCGTGTGCGAATACGCTCGGCAAACGGCGTCGCAAGCCAAGCTTTGGCTGCATCTTGCTGGGCCAGCGGCACACTTCTGATGACGGCGAGGTCGTCATGTGTGGACTTATGATTGAGCTTTCTCACGAGAAACGGCAGCGCTTGGCGAAGGAAGGTTTCCTGGTCATCAAACCTGTCCTTCAATTCGCGCTGAGTATCGTGGCCGCCAAACTCTTCAACCTTCAGGTTCAATGCATTTCTGTAAGCCTCATGTGGCAGATAAATGCCATTCGCTGACCGGGTGACGCACATGATTTTGCCCTTTTGGAGGGCAAGGAATTTCGCTGCCGACGACGTCGGCGCTGGCTTGGCACGCTCAGAATCCGGCGTCGTGGCCGCATCGTTATGTGCGCCAGATGCTTCCTCCATTGGCGGCGAAACGCTTGATGGAAGCGACCTTGCAGCTTGCGCCGACCGTTCGGTCATGGGGCTATTGGCCTCTCTTTTAGGCTCTTCAACCTTATGGCCGTCAGGGGGGAATCCTAGAGGAGACGAAGCTGTTTGGTTTGTCGTTGAACGCCCATAATCCGCACTTGGCGACGCTTGAACGTTGTCGCGGGTGGCGTCCGATTTGCCTGACTCTGGTTCTGATGTAACGGCTTTCAGGGCGGCAAGGCGCTTTCCAATTTCGCGCACTGCCGCGGCTTCGGCCGCGAAATCCTGAGCCTGTAACGGCTCTGGTATTTCTGATTTCTGTGTCACCAAATCGGCAATGGCCGAACGTAGGACTACACTGATTTTTCGTTGGGTTGACGCGGACGGCCAATGGCGGCAATCGCCTGCAATCTGTGCAGAACAGCGCTACTGACGTGAGCTTTCTGCTCAGTCGAATTGTGGTCCAATGCGTCTGCTGCGAGCATTGCAATGCGATCCAAACGGTTGCGGACAACCGATGGAATAGGCTCCTGCCAACTGGGTTCTTGTGCGGCTCTCCGCGCCTTTTCCATGACTATCTGGAGCTGAGCGTGCAGCAATGAAGGCATCCGCCGAACTGAATTCGTATTGTTCGCGGCCTGAACATTTTCAGCTTTTTTATTGACCCCAGAGAGGTGGCTTATAGCTGCCCGAGATATCCTCTGCGGCCGGCCGGCACCTTGGCCCACATCTTTCATGACCGCGCTCATGCTAGCGATCCGTTTGACCGTTGCCACGATCTTGGCGTCAATTCGTCTTGCCGTTGGGCGATGGTCGGACGGCATGGATCCGTCGGTTAGCGTTGTGCTTGCTGACCCTTCGTTCGTTGCTGAGGCACCTGGCACTTGCCCGGAGTTCGTTCGCAACACTTGCTCCGCAGCTAATGCGATCGTGGCAATCTTTGCCTTCAATTCGCCCATCATCGCAGCACTGGCGATTTGGTCTTTTAATCGCCTTGCCTCAGCCGCTGTGGCTTCGGCCAAGGCAATTTGGCCACGAAGGAACTGCGCCCGCACGCCAGCCATATTCGCAGTTATTCTTGCCGAATTGCGTTCGGCCATCGCAACGGGTTCACCGTTGCGAAATGCCGCTGTGCGCGCTGGGCCAAGCTTCTCCGTTGCGATCGCATCGAGCCCGCGCTCACGGTAAGATTTATGCGTAAAGCGCCTGCTCAAACCCGCTTTATGGCACTGCCGGTTGAGTGCGGCGGCGAGGATGAAGCGCACTTCTTTCAAGCCCTCTGGTGTAAAAATCTCGGTGACTTTCTCTTCGGATATCGCCCATTCGTTGGCCCCAATGCGGACGCATTGGCGCTGGGAAACCAGCGCGTGGAAGTGAAAATTACGGCTATCGCCGTCAGCGTCTGGCTCATGCACAAATGCCGTATAAGCCAAGCCATAACGCCCAAAAGCTTGTTCACAGAATCGCCGCACAGCTTCGCGCCGTTGCTCGGCATTGAGCTCATGAGGGAGCGCCCCGACGAACCTGTATTGCACCTTCGCATTGGCGCGATATCCGAGTTCGACAGGCTCGGCCGCGTTCCAAAAATTTGTGCACTCACCCATGTTTCGAGCGATGTTCGCGATGGGCTCGGCAAGCTGACTTTCAGGATCTTCAAGGGCCTCTAGCCGCCCGCAATATTCGGCGTGATCGGCTGCAAGGCCCGGGCGCCATCCTTTCGATCTTTGCCCAAGATAGCTGATGTTGAGATACACGGCTTCTCGGCCGCGGGCGTCTAGCAACGCCATTTTGTATGCTGGCAGGAGCGGCATCCGTGATGGCTTGATGGTGCGAGTTCGAGACTTTCTTCCCGATTTAGTATCAATGCGGCCAGCCCGAACAATGAAGGTCCGGCCCCACGCATGGTCCGGCTTGTCTAGACCAAGTTCACGCATAATTTGGCGCACCGCTCTGCGGTGGTCTGCTTCGGCCTTTGAATTCCGTAGGATCTCCATTTTTGCGGCTCTGGCCCGCGCCATTTCCTTTCGACGATCTTGTGCGGCAAGCCGGCGCTGTGTCCGACCATCCTTCATCAATTCGCCGAGAGCTTCGGGTGTCGCCGTCTGCCAAAACTTATCTATGTAGACCTGTGCCAATGTGCCTGCCTCGATTGCGACAGGGGGGTGGGGATCGGAAGCGCCAGCTTTGTTGACCCCGTGAAACAGGGGTCAACGTTTCTTGCGCATCCCCACCCCCAAGAAACTTCCTGTCGGGTTTAAGGCTTCCTCACTGGCGGTTTGGATTGATCGAGTTTCCGTAACAAAACCCGAGAATCGTGGCTTTGGTCGTTTGTGTACGGTTAAGCCGAAATCCCGAGGCAGACGCATTCGGAGAGGGCGGGTGCGCTGGATGTCCTGTGCAACGACCCGGGCCTTAGCTGAGGTGAGCTTTGCGCTCTCATATCGGTCATGGTTTATCGCCGCTCAGTCGCCTCAAGGCGGACGAGGTTAAACACCTGGAAATGATAGCCGGGTCTGGGACATTAATAATTTTTGCCCGCGATGCGTCGACCGGCGGATCCTGTCGGGAGTGGGCGCCCAACAGCTACGCGACGCGGCAGACGACATGCCGATATCGTCATCATACTCACGCTTGCCGCAAGGCAAGCCACGCATTGCGGACTCCCTTGGCGATGCAACGAGAGTTGTCTAGACGGGTCAACAATATATTGGACGGGGGACAGAATTGCCGAAGCTCACTCCCAACATAGAGAACAGGGTGCGCAAGCTCCCGAAACCGTCGAACGCCACGCAAAGCCTGCAGCCATTGTTCGAGGCGGTCAGTAACGCGATGTTCGGCATTGAGGATCGTTACGGAGACGATGTCGCGAAAGGGCGCATCAACATCACCGTCACAAAGCTATCAGATCCGCCCAACATCGAAATCCTTATCGCTGACGACGGTATCGGCCTCGACGCCGATCGCTATGCGGCCTTCTGCGAAATCGATACCGACTTCAAAAAGAAGAAGGGCGGCAAGGGCGTCGGTCGCCTATTTTGGCTCGACGCTTTCGATCAGATCGACATCGAGAGCACTTACAGCTTTAGTGGCGGTATCGCCAAGCGCGCGTTCACGTTTGTGTTGAACAATGCGGAGCAGGTCGTCCCGACCATCGAAGACCAGATCGCGTCCTCGCAAGAGGACCGCGGCGCGCGGGTGCACTTTCGAGGCATCCGGATAAAAGAATACGCGGACCCCTTCCCCAAGCGGTCCGACACATTCTTACGATATTTCAGCGCGCACTTCATCGCCGACTTCTTGATTGGCGGTGGCCCGACAATCGTGCTCGACGTCGATGGCGATGCCGTCGAGTATCCCAAAGCGGTGTCCGACCTAGTAGTCGGGACGAAATTAGAGACCACGGCGGTCAGCGATGAGTTCGGTGAACTTCGCATCGTGGGGTTCGTCTGTCGCCCCGAGGCGAGCACCGGACTGGAAGGGCTGCATCAGCTTCACCTCCTGGCAAACGGCCGCACGGTCGAGACACGTAAAGTCGACAACCTTCTCGGCATAGAGTCCCTTGAACGAGATGGCGAAACTGACCTTGCCTTCCACGGATGTGTCTCCGGTGACTACCTAGATCTCCGGGTGAACGAGGGGCGGACGGCGTTTAACCTGACAGAGCGCATGCTCAAGCAGATCAGTCGGCTCTGCATGGACGCGGTCAGGGAACGGATGTTTCCAGACCAAGTCCGCAAGTTTGTAGAAAAGCGGCGCAGGCGCTACGAATCGTTTGTCGAGCGATACCCGACCTACGGCTTTGATGACGATGATACGCAGCTAGGGCGGGTCCCTCTCCACGCCGCCACGCCCGAAGAGTTTGCCTCCTACCTCGTGAAGTTCCAGATCCGGCGCGACGAGGAGCGGCAAGACACGCTGCAGAAGCTAATCGACGCGCTAGACTCGGGCAAACGGTTCGACTTCCAGAAATCCATTGTTGAAGCGGCTCGCGGTATCCAAGCGTCTGAGCAGCTTGCACTTGCGCAACACGTCGTTCGACGGAAACTGGCGCTCGAACTTCTGGAGAAGCTCATCTCCCGGATCCGGTCGAGGGAAGGTGCGTCTGACGACTTTCATCTAGAACGCACGCTTCACTCGTTCATTTGCCCGATGAATGTCCGAGGAGATGATCCTTCGCGGCTCGAAGGCCGAGCTCACGAGCTCTGGGTGGTCGACGAGCGGCTAGCGTTCACACGGGCCTTCTCGTCCGACAAGCGGTTGGACGACATACTAGTGGCGCCTGGTTCAGCCGATAGGCCTGATTTATTCCTGTGGGACCTCGCCCATGGACTAGGTTCGATTGATCCCGACTATCCCGACGCCGTCGATGTATCGGAACCGTTACGCACCGTGATGGTCGTAGAGTTCAAGAAGCCGGGACGAAGAACCTACGGCGGCGCCAAGGATCAGATCGAGCACCAGATCACTCGCTATCTCGCTCAGCTACAGGACGGGGAAATCGAGTCGTTCGGCCGGACAAACGTGAGGATCGCGAAGGACTGTGTATTTCATTGCTACGTTGTCGCCGACATCGTCGGCGATTTGGTCCTCCAACTCTCCGGATGGGATACGACGTCAAATGGGCAAGGGCGTATTCGTCCGCTGAAGGGGGATTACCGCGGTCAAATTGAAGTAGTTCAGTGGCAGGACCTCATCAACGACGCTTGGTTGCGAAACAGCGCAACCATCCACGCAGCTGGCCTCAGTCGTAAACGGTTGACGCCATTCCAGCCAAAACCGGAAATCGTCAATTCGCCTAATGGCGGCGACGGGGCAGAGTGATAACAGCCTTTATGAATTCCGGACATGAAGCGACGGCATAGTGGGAGGCAGGCTCCTAATTCGGCAGCCGACACCGCCCAACTATAGCGGCGAATGGCGGCTTTTGTAGGTGCGTTTCCCAAGAGCCGTCATTCTGGAATCGACCCCATACCGGTCATCCCGCGATGGAGGCTTTACCTGAAATCGGCCCTTCAAATCCGCCCCACGTCAACAACTACACAGGGAGGCACGCGTGTCTCATTTCCTATCGACGACGTCGGGCGAATGCTGGAGGCTCGTCCCCTAGATTTTTATCGCTGCGACGAGCCTGCCGGCAATTACCTTGTCTGCGGAACGACCCTGACTTCCACTGCCGCTTTGCCCGCAAGATAGCGCTTGGCTGCGGCTTGGATGTCGGCGGGCGTCACCGCATCGAGCACGCCCTTTCGCGCCCGCCACTGGTCGAGCTTAACGGGATCGCTCTGCCCGCCTGCTACCACGCCCAGCCAGCTGCCGTTCTGGGTCTCGGCGCGCTCGTAGCGCGTGCGGATCGGGTTACGGGCGCGGTCGAGCCGATCGGCGTCGACTGGATTTGCTGCCAGTTTGGCCGCGATCTCGCGGATCACCCCGGCCGCCGCATCCATCGCCTCCGGAGGCACGGTGGCATAAGCGGTGATGTAGCCGAAGCCCGGGAAGGTGCGCTGCGAGAAGCTGCTGGAGACTGGCGAATAGGTGGTGCCAAGCTCCTCGCGCAGCACCTCGGTCAGGTGCAGGGCCATCACTTCGGCCAGCAGATCGCGGGTCAGATCGTCGCGCAGATCATCGCCGTCATCGGTCTGCCAGCTCAGCGCGACGGCGCCCTGATCCGCCTTACCGGAGTGGGTAAGGGTGCGCAGGGCCGGTTCAGGCACGAAGGTGAGCGGTGTTGCAACGGGGCTCGGCTCGCGCCGGACGTTGCGGGCGGGAAGGGCACCGAGGCTGCTGGCGACCGCCGCGATCGCAGCTTCGGGGTCAAAATCCCCCACCAGTCCGAGCGCCAGCGGGCCGCTTTCAAGCTGCGGAGCGACCACCGCGCGTAGATCGTCGATCGAGATCGTGGTGAGCTGACCGATGTCTGTCAGCCCTAGCCTTGCATCCCCGCCAGCCAACAAAGCGGAAAGAGCAAGGTTTAGCACCTGCGAAGGGTCGGCTCGCAGGTTTTCAGCCGCGACAGGGGCGACCCCGGCCCACTGCGCTTGCGTTTCTGGGCGCCACGCCGTCGCGGTCAGCCGTGCGGCGAGCAGATCGAGCTGGAGTTCGAGATCGGCCGGCGTCGTCTGGCCACTGGCGACCAGCGCATCCTCGTCCGCGCCTAACCCGAGTCCAACTGCCTTGCCCGCCAGCACCCGGCGCAGCTCGTCGGCGTCATGGGCGGCAAGACCGTCCACTCCGGCGACGAAGGGCAGCATATCGCGTAGGCCCTGCCGTTCGGCCGGGAAACCCGCCAGTCCTTCCCCGATCCGCAGCGCGAACGCGACCTTGCCCGGCTCAAATTCGGTGCGTTTGAGGTTAAGTTGCAGGCCGTTCTCAAAGCGCACTGTGCGGATGCCAAGATCGGCCACGGTGGTGTCGGCCACAACCTTGCCCGGCGCACCCCAGTCGCCATAGGCGAATTGCACCGCAGCCGTTTCGGCCGGGGGTGTCACTGCCACAGCGGCGCTTTCGGCCAGCGCAGCGGCAATCGCCCCGGTGTCGCCCTCGAGCGGCTGCTTAGTCGAGACGTGGACGACACTCGGCCCGCCTTGCCAGCCGGCGCGGAAAGCTTCGCTGACGGCCTCGGGTGTGAGGGCCGGCTCGATCGCGCGATAGAAGGCAAGATCGAAGTCGGGCGCGCTCCAAACCGAATCCTCGAGGCTGGCGGACACCAGCCCTTCGGCTAGCGCCACGCTGCTGCGGCCTGGCGCTTGAGTCACCGCATTTTCCAGTGCGGTGGCGATATTGGCCTTGATCTCGGCAATTTCAGCGGCGGTGAAACCGAACTGGTGCGCCCGGCGCAACTCGCGCTCGGCAAGGGCCAGCGTGTCGCGCCATTGTCCGTCCTTGGCGACGATGCTAAGCCCGTAGGACCGAGCCGAGCGGAATAGCGCTTCCTCGGCTGCACCGCCGCCCAGAGTCGGCGAATCCGCCGCGCGCGATAGAGCGTTGATACGGTTCGACAGCGCGGCTCCGGCAACCGCGCGCAGCAACTGATCTCGTCCGGAGGCGACCGTGTTCTGGGATGGCTCCCAAGGCGCAATGCGTTGCAGCCGGATGATCTCCGGGGTCGCCGGATCGACGAAGCTGCCAAGCCCGACAGGGCTGTCTGCCGCCGGGACCGGCCCGGCATAGATGTCGCGTGCAGGGCCCTGGCCCTGCCAGTCGGCGAAAACCGCCTCGATTTTGCCCTGCATCTCGGCCACATCGAAATCGCCCACGATCACCAGCGTTGCGCGTTCGGGCCGGTAATAGGCATGATAGAATGCTTTGAGATCGGCCGCCGAGATGTTGCGGATGCGCTCCTCGTCGGCGCGCACGCTCGCCCCAATGCGCGAGCCCGGCAGCGCGGCCTCGATGTAATCGGACAGTTGCCGCCGCTGCGGATTGTTGCGCACCTGCGCCTCGCTGAGGATGATGCCACGCTCGCGATCAACTGCTGCCGGATCGAACAGCAGATTGCCGGCCATTTCGCGCATCACCATCAGCGCGGTGTCGACCGTCGCATCGTCGGTCCGCGGCAGTTGCAGCTTGTAGGTGGTGAAATCGACTGCGGTGGTCGCGTTGGTATCCGCCCCGAAGGCGAGCCCGAGCCGTTCCAGCATCGGCAGCAGCTGGCCTTCGGGGATATTGGTTGATCCATTGAAGGCCATGTGTTCGACGAAATGCGCGGCCCCGCTTTCGCCTTCGGATTCCTCGCGGAAACCGACTTCGATGTTGAATCGCACGGTGGCCTCGCCTGCAGGGTTGCCGTTGCGCATCAGGGCATAACGCATTCCGTTGGCAAGGCGGCCGAAGGTGACCTGCGGGTCTGCCGGGACATCATCGCTGGCTATGTCCCACGCGGGGATTCCGCGCACATCGGTGGCAGTTGCAGCGGCGGGCGCGGCAGCATCCTGGGCCAGTGCAGCAGGCGCAGCGGCAAGGGCCAGTCCTGTTGCAACGGCAAGGCAAGATACGGCGCGGAACGACAGACGAAGGGTGCGGCCCAAGATTGCTCTCCTAAAGGATCGGGGACAGTTCAGCGAAGGTTAGCAAATGGGCAAAATTACTGCCTTACCGACAGAAGACAAGAAAGATTCTGTCGCTTTTTCCGATTTTTGTTCGAATTGCACGGCCGTAGCCGGGGACGGAAATTCAGCCTTCGCCCGGCGCGCTGCGCAAGCGTTGCCACACTTTGGCCAGCGTCGGTTTCTGGCCGCTTGCCAGCAGACTGGCCCGGAACAATCGTCCCACCAGCACAAGCTCGGCCACGATCGCCAGCACCAGCAAGGCCCCGGCCCCGATCAGTTCCCATGCCTCGATCCCCGACCCCAGACGGGCCAGGACGGCAAAGGGCGTCCACAAGGGCACCCAGGTGAATATCTTCACCGCAATCCCGTCACTGCCTGCCAGAACCGCTTGCAGCAGGAAGGTGATCGGAAGCAGGATCAGCAGGATCACTGGCATCATGTAACCCTGCGCCTCGCTCATCGAATCGGCCATCGAGCCGATCGCGACAAAGATCGCCGATATCATGACGTAGCCGGCGATGAAAAAGAACATGATCGCGAAGATGATGCCTGGCGACGAGATCGGCTCGAGCGCGGGACGGATCATGTCTGCAATCGACCCTTGCGTCGCATAGGCTGCCACCCCGGCACAGCCTGCCCAGACCGACAGCATCATCAATCCGACCACCAGCCCGCCGAGCAGCTTGCCAAACATCAGTTCTTCGGGGCTGATGCAGGCCAGCAGACCTTCGATCAGCTTGTTCGAGCGTTCCTCGACCGATCCTTGCAACATCCAGCTGCCCGACAGCATCAGGCTCATCATCAGCACATAGGCAAGCGCGATCGGCACGATTGAGCGCACAAGCAGCACCTCGCGCGCGCCGCCCCCGGGCGGGGGCGTGTCGATGGCGATGGCCGGCGCGATGTTCTGCACCAGCACCGCGCGCTCGCCGGTGATGCCTGCTTCGGCCAACAAGCGTGTGCGCAGGTCGCCTGTCATAACCTCCTGAAGCTTTGTGATGAAACTGCTGCGCACATTGTCCCCGGAATAGAGTGCGATCCGGGTGTCGCCTGGATAGCCTTCGGGGATGAGCACGATGATCTCTGGATTTGTGCCTTTGGCATCGTCGGCGAACAGGCCTCGCGCGGCGGTCACGAAGGCATCGCCGCTTGCTGATGTCAGCGCAGCGGGCGGGGCGATGAAGCTGTAGTCGCGGGACGGCACTTCGTATTGCGGAACACCTTCGGGCCGCACGGCCTCGATTTTTCCGACTGCCGCATCGATGCCGCCACCAGCCTCGAACGCGGCCATTTCCTCCACCGTATACCAGTGCCCCTGCCGCGCCCACACGGCTTCGCGGTCGGCTGCCTCGAGTCCGTAACGCTGCACATAGCGCGAAAGATCGCGCAGCAGAAACTGGGTCTCGTCCGCATCGAAACGCGCCTGGAGCGCCTCGGCCAGGCCCGCGCCCGACCGGTCGACCACCGCAACCCGGGTGGGCTCGTTATCTTCAAGAGTTTCACCCAGCAGCGGCCCTACCGCCAGCGCAACCGGCAGGATCAGCAGCGTCAGCCAGAAGCTGCGCATCTTGAGAATCTGCAACATCTCGCGCCGGGCAATCAGCCAGATCTTGGCGCGGTTCATGGCTTGACCTCCTCGGTCCCGACAAGCTGCACAAAGACATCGTGCAAGCTTGCCTGGCGATGATCCCAGCGCCTCAGGGCAATCCCCTGTGAGGAACAATGCTCCAGAACCGCCCCCGGATCGATGCCGGGCGCCAGCGTCAGCTCCCACTCGCGCCAGCCCGCGTTATCGGCAGGCGCAGAAGTTGCCGATGTCGCGCCGGGCAGGCCGGACAGATCGGCCGTGGTTGTCGCGATCAGGCTGGCGGGCAACTGCGCCCGCGCCTCGGTAATGGTGCCTTCGAACCGCTTGCGCCCTTTCCTGAGCAGCAGCAGCCGGTCGCACAACCTTTCGGCGTGCTGCATCACATGGGTCGAAAAAATCACTGCCACGCCGCGCTGCGATGCGTGCAGGATTTCGTTCTCCAGCAAGCCCTGATTGACCGGGTCGAGGCCCGAGAACGGTTCGTCAAGCATCAGCAGCTCCGGCTCGTTCACCAGCGCGGTGGCCAGCTGGACCTTTTGCGCCATGCCCTTCGACATATCGCCGATCTTGCTTTTCGCACGTTCGGCCAGATCGAAACGGGCAAGGAGGTCCATCCCCCGGCTGCGGGCAAGCGGTTCGTCCAGCCCCTTCAGTCTGCCGAAATAGACGATCGTTTCGATCGCGCTCATTCCAGCATAAAGCCCGCGTTCCTCTGGCAGAAATCCGATCGTGGCGGCGGCGCGCCGGTCGGGCGTTGCGCCCAGAACCCTGATCGTGCCCGATGTGGGGCGGATGATGTCCAGCACCATGCGCAAGGTTGTGGTCTTGCCCGCGCCATTGCCGCCCAGAAATCCGAAGATTTCCCCAGGGGCAACAGAAAAGGTCAGGTCATCAACCGCCAAGACGGCATCGAAACGCTTAACGAGCTGGTCGATTTCAAGGACAGACATGAACGACGGACCCGCTTTCTCATTCGACCTGCCGCTCGCCATGCGCAGATCGCGGCAAAGGTTGGCAAGTTTCCCAAGGCCTTGTAATTCCATCGCGCGCCAGCACAACACACAATTGCCACTTGCGCCGCTTCCTCTTAAGCCGACCCCAATTCAGACAGCCGCACTCCACCCGTAGCCACTATCAGTTCTTATGCTGGCTTGGCCGCCTACTGGGCAATTTCAACGTCAACTGCTCTCAACGTATAACGGCCGGGAGGCAGCAAAAGGGCCACGGGTTCGCCTGGACGGATAGCGACCCTATCCATCGGAACTGATGTATTAGGTTCGCCGACGAGGCGCGCTTCGATCAATGGCCACCCTTCTTTAGGCAGCAATGCTTTGGCGATAGGGACCAGCTGATCGCCTACGTTGACACAGACTGATCAGAGCACTTCAAAATCACCCTTGCAAATGGGGCAGGCCGTACGTTTTTTGCTGACAATCACACCAGACGCTCCACGTTCCTTACAGAGTATCAAAGTTCCGCCAAATAAACCGGTGCTGGTCTGTCCGCTGTCAGATCATTTGCCGCAGATCTTTGCGTAGATTAGCAGAGAGCGGACCTCGTCGGTGGGTTGATGTTACCGGGGGTTGACAGGCCAAGGGCGATCCGGCGCTGATTGCGACTATCTGAGCATAGAGCACAAGTTGGCCCGGGCATTGCGGTTGTCGCAGATAACAATCTGATTTACCGATCTATCCAGAACGAGGGAAGTCATGAACACCGGGTCAATCCAGCCGCTCTTCCGCAAAGAAGTCGCGAAACATCGCGCCGATCGATTGCATGGCGATGTCAATATGGCGATGCCGGTGCGGTGGCAGGTAATCGGGGGCCTGTTCTTCGTCATCGTTGTGATCGCGAGCTTGTTTCTTTCACTAGCGGGCTATTCACGGATTGAAACCGTGGGGGGCCTGATCGCGCCCGAAGGGGGCATCGCGCAAATCGTGCCGACCCGCGCGGGTATCATCGCCAATCTTTCGGTTGAAGCAGGCCAACGGGTGGGAAGCCGGGCCGCGCTTGCGATCATCACAACCGAAGAAAGCCTGGCCGGCGGCGCCGCCAGCTCGGCGCAGATTCTCGAATCGCTGAATGCTCAAGAACAGGGCCTGCGTCGTCAGGAAGAGCAAATCTCTGCCGCTGCCAACGCCGAGCGCGCCCGGCTGGAGGCGCGAATATTGGGGTTCGAGGCGGAGGTTTCGGGTTTGCGCAACCGGATTAGGGTTCAGGATGGGCTGGTGAAAAGCGCTCGCGACGAATTGGAGGCTGCCCGGGGGATTGCTGAGCGAGGCTTCATCAGCCGGCGCGACATTCTTCAGCGAGAGGAAGTATGGCTGGGCCGGGAGCAGCAATTGAGCCTGCTGCGACAGACGCTGGCGATGCAGCAGGCCGCGATCGGCGAGGCGAGCGCAGCGATGCGTCAGACCAGTGCATCATCTGGCGCACAGATCGCTGCCCTCGCAGGACAGCGATCCGACATCGCGCAGCGCCGCACAGGTGCGGCAGCCTCCCGCGCTTATCGGCTGGAAGCGCCGGTTGCGGGAACGGTCACCGCGCTTACTGCGCGAGTAGGGCAGGCGGTGTCGCCGCAAGCGCCGATCATGGCGATCTTGCCTGATGGATCCGAACTTCGCGCTGAACTCTACGTCCCCAGCAACGCCATCGGTTTTCTCGAGGTGGGACAGGAAGTCGCACTTGCGCTAGACGCCTTTCCCTACCAGCGGTTTGGCACTACCCCCGCGCGGGTCACCGCGATCGCGGCGGCGCCGGTCGTGCAAGCCGGTGCTGACGGGAACGCGATTCCGGCTTACCTTGTTATTGCGGCGCTCGAACGCAACCGCGTCAGCGCCTATGGCGATCAGCGCGAACTGATCGCTGGCATGACCCTGACCGCGCGTATTACTACTGAGCGACAGAGTCTCTTCGAATGGCTTTTCGAGCCGCTTTTCGCGGTCAGGAGGCGCTGATGGACAGCCCGCTCAATCTCAGTTTTCTTTCGCGCGGTCGGGTTCGTCTGCTACGCCAGACCGAAATTGCAGAATGCGGCCTCGCTAGTCTGGCAATGGTTGCCAATTTCCACGGTCTCAGAGTTGATCTCGGAACTATGCGCCGCCGTTTTGCGCCCAGTCTGCGCGGCGCTCCGCTTAAGGCGCTGATGGCAACCGCCGACCGGATCGGGCTAGTGCCGCGCGCGGTCAAGCTGCCACTGAAGGAACTGGGCAATCTCCACCTACCCGCGGTCATCCATTGGGACCTCAACCATTACGTCGTGCTCGAAAAGGTCGAACGCGGACGTGCGTTGATCCACAACCCCGCTAGCAGCAGCAAATGGATCCCGCTCGAAGAGGTCTCAAACCATTTCTCCGGGGTCGCGCTCGAGTTGCGGGCGACCAGCGATTTCACCAAAAGCGACGAGCGCGAGCGCCTGAAGCTGTCGCAGCTGTGGCGGAGTATGACCGGGTTCAAGCGCGCGCTGGTCCAGACATTGCTGCTCAGCGTGGTCCTTCAGGCCTTCGTACTGGCATTGCCCTATTACATGCAGCTGGCGGTCGATCGTGTATTGCCGGCGCAGGATCGCGACCTGCTGGTGGTGCTGGCGCTTGGCTTCGGGCTGTTCATGTTGATCAACGTCGGTGCCACCTTGCTGCGCTCTTTCGTCCTGCTGTGGGCGGGCACTTCGCTTGGCTTCGGGCTTGCTACTAATATCGCACGAAGGTTGTTCCGTCTGCCCATCGGCTGGTTCGAGAAACGCCACGTCGGCGATATCCTGTCGCGTTTCCAGTCGATCGGACCGATCCAGGATCTGCTGCTGACCGGCGCTATCGCTGCACTGATCGATGGCGTCATGGCGATCCTGACTCTGACGGTGATGTTCTTTTACTCGCCAACGCTGGCGCTAATCGCGCTAGCCGCCTTCGGTCTCTATCTGATAGTTCGGATCGTCTCTTTCGCTTTCGAACGCGATGCTATCGAGGAGGTCATCACCACCGGTGCGGCAGAGCAATCGACCATGATCGAAACCTTACGCGGGATGACTGCGTTGCGCCTCTTCAACCGCGAGACGTTGCGCCACGCGGTATGGCAGGGCAAGCTGACAGACCGCGTCAACGCCGATGTCCGCCGCGCCCGCATCGGCATCTGGCAACAGACCGCCAACAGCCTGATGTTTGGGATCGAGAACATCCTGACGGTCTATCTGGCGATTGGCTTCGTGATTGACGGCGGGTTCAGTGTTGGTATGGTCTTCGCTTACATCGCCTACAAGGTTCAATTCACGCAGAAGTCTGCAGCTCTGGTGGATCAGTTCGTCGCCTTCCGGCTGATTGGTCTGCACCTTGAGCGCATCTCGGACATCGCACTCACGGGCGAGGATGTGAGCTTTGGGCCGAGCGCCGAGGCTGTCACCGAATTCAAGGGCCAGATCGAACTCAAGGACATCCGCTACCGCTACGCGCCCAGCGACCCGCTCGTTCTCGACGGGGTAAACCTCGTCGTCGCGCCGGGCAATCATATCGCGATCACCGGACCGTCCGGTGGCGGCAAGACCACGCTGGTGAAGATCTTGCTCGGGCTAGTCGAACCCGATGGCGGGAAGATGCTGATCGATGGAATGCCGCTCAAGCAGTTCGGCTACAAAAGCTATCACGACCAGATCGCGGCAGTGCTGCAGGACGACACGCTATTTGCTGGAACGCTAGCGGACAATATCGCGCTATTCGACGATGCGCCAGACATGCAACTGGTGATGGGAGCTGCCCACGCCGCTTCGATCCATAACGACATTGCGCGGATGCCGATGCAATACGAAACCCTGGTCGGCGACATGGGCTCGACGCTGTCCGGAGGACAGAAGCAGCGCGTTTTGCTGGCCCGTGCGCTATATCGTCGGCCGAAACTACTTATTATGGACGAAGGAACAGCGCATCTCGACACAGCGAACGAAAAGGCGGTCAATGCTGCAATTGGTGCACTCGGCATAACACGGATCATTATCGCACATCGCGCCGAAACTATCGCAGCTGCGCACGAAATATATATGATCGAAAACGGGCAGATAAGTGAAATCCGCAAAAGAAATTGATAGATCTGTTCTCGATAATCTTCATTAGCGCTGCCGAAGCGATTTGCGTGTTGGTTGCTAGATAGTGGAGAGGGAAGGCATGATTGATTTACATACTGCCGGTTCCGTTGTGCGCGCTGGCATTCGAGAAGTGAACTTGAATGAAATCGAGCTCGTGGACGGGGCGTTGTTCAATCTCGCTAAGAGCCTGATTCATAATTAACCAATGTGATTGCAATGCCTTGCGATGCGGCATGCGAAGCGCTGGATGGAAGCGATGAACAACCATGCGGTAGCTAAGGCGATGGTTTGCTCGAAGTCCTTGGCGAGCCGACGGTTGCGGCTGAGCCATGCAAAGGTTCGTTTCACCACCCAGCGGCGCGGCAGCGCTTCGAAGCCCTTTGCGGTGTCGGACCGCTTGAAGATTGCGACCGTCCACTTGGCGGTGCCGATCTTGCGCAGTGCCTCCCGGAGCTTGTCACCGGCGTAGCCGCCATCGGCGAAGACGTACCGCAGCCACGGGAAGCGCCAGATTATTTCGGCCAGCAAGAGCGGTGCGCCGTCGCGATCCTGAATATCAGAGGTGTGGATCACAGCGTGCACGAGATCGCCCTCAGTATCTGTCAGGATGTGACACTTGCGCCGTTTGATCTTCTTGCCTGCATCGTAGCCCCGAGGCCCGCCGCTCTCGGTGGTATTGACGCTCTGGCTATCGATCACCCCTGCGCTGGGCGAGGCCTCGCGTCCTACCGCTTCCCGGCCGATCAGCAGCAAAGCGTGATTGAGCGAGAGCCAAAGCCCATTGTCGCGCCACAGGTAGAACCAGCGTCGCACCGTCGAGAACGGAGGAAAACACGGCGGCAATATTCGCCATGGCAGCCCGCCGCGCAGCCGATACAGGATCGCTTCGACGATACGCCGTAGACGCCATTTGCGCGAACGCCCCACGTGGGAAGGCTGCGGAAAGAAGGGTTCCAGAACGGCCCATTCGGCGCCGGTCAAATCGCTTGGCAAAATCAGCTGTGCACGGGCATACTGCGCCCGGGCGGTGTTGGTCCACATCGTTGATGTCCATCGGTCTGTAGCAAAACCGTTGGAAACGAAGATGTGCAAAGCACAGTCAACAACTTGGGATGGCGTCAAGCTAAACCGCTGACACCTCTTACCTTAATTTCGGATCAGGCTCTGAGGGTGTGATATCTATTGGCCTTAGTGCAGGTGCGGTAGCAGCTGCCCCTGTGCTAGGCGCTAGGGATGTTACAACGTTCGGAAACGCTTACGCGGGTCGAATATCGGCCACCGTTGGAGCTTCCCTCGTTGCTTCCTCTTCCCTATCCTCCTAACTGGAATTATTCCCATCTGGACATTGCTGTTTGCCGCTGAGGTCATCGCTGCCTTGCGAATGAAGCCAGAGCGCCGATCGATGCTGATATCTGACTTGTAGCCAAACACGGGCGTGGCGATCGGCGGCAGAGGTGTGCCGTCGGTGCGATAGCGGACCTTGCCGCCGATCTTGATCGTCCAGCGCGCATCGACATCCTTCTGGTGCGCCTTGTTCGGCTTGCCGCGCCAGATCTGCTTTGCCGACTTCCCCGCATTGATGGCGGTCTTCTCGTCCTCGGTATTGCGCTGCTTGGGCGCGGGCACCAATGTCGCGTCGACGATCTGGCCACCCATCGTCAGATACCCAGCCTCACGCAGTTGCTCCTCGAACGCCTGCATCAGAGCCTCGAGGGTGCTGCTCTCGGTCAACCGATTACGATAATGACGGATGGTGTTCTCGTCCGGCATCGCGCTGCCAAGTTCGAAGCCGAAGAAGCGCATCCATGACAGCCGATCTCTGATCATGAACTCCATGCGCGCATCCGACAGATTATGCTGCGCCTGGACCACCAGTACCTTGAACATCGCGATCGGATCAAAGGCCGGCCGACCGTCCTTGGCGCCGTCGCCATAGCCTAGCCCGCGGGTCAGAAGCGGCCGGAACCGTTCAAACTCTACCGCGCCCGCCAACACCTCCAGAGGATCGCCGTTCTTGCTCAGCCGCTCCAGGTACTCCGCCAGCGAAAACAGGCTGCGTGGGTGCATCAAACCTCTCCGTCCACTTCTCCGAGTGAATCAGATCATGGCCCCAAACGCGAGAGGTTTTTGCGGGTGTCCAGCTGCTCGCGGAGCAGCGACAGTGTGTTCGCGTCCGGGATGATGCCATCGAGCCCCAGCCCAAGGAACTGCTGGAATGACACGCGGTCCTTCATCTAGAACTCGCACCCCTCGTCCGCCAGCGAATAGAGTGCCTGCAACACCAAGATCTTGAACATCATTTCCGGATCACACGGTGGCCGGCCGCCCTTGCTGAGAGCGCTCCGGCGCAGCTCTGCCACCAGCGGCCCGGGAACACCTCAAACTCTACCACCGACGACAAACGCTCCAGCGGATCGCCCGCCGCGCTCAACGCCGCATAACGATCCCACAAATCAAAGAAACCAGGTTGACCCAACATTATCGCTTCCGCTCATCGCAAAGACGAACGAATCAGATCGGCGCCTCAAAGGCGAGACATTTTTTGAGGCGTCCAATTCACATGGGGTTGACCGCATATGGGGATACATGCTTTTCTACCCGCGGCCAAAGCTTTGGTTCGACGGTAAATTTAAGGAGAATCTTATGACCTTTCAGGCAACTTCAGGTAATTTTGAAGTGAACGGAATTCAGGACCTTAACTTAAATGAAATCGATCTTGTAGGCGGCGGTGAATTATCTACAGATCTCGAGACAGTTTCCCTTGCCGCTGGTGCGGCCGCGCTTGGTGCAACGTTCGCTCCCATTCCAGGCGCAAGATTTGTAGCGGCTGGCCTAGCTGCGGTGTCTCTCGTGAGCTACGCAGCCGCGCAAATCATCGATTGAATTTTTGAGGGCTATTTTATGAAGATTGATAACGCTAATTTTTCAACTGGAATCACCGAGCTTTCGGTAAATGAGATTGAGCAAGTCGACGGTGCCGAGCTGACGGCGCGGGAGGTGGCCGAAATTGGGTTGGTTGCTATTGCACTCTCGCCCTTTTTTGGCCCAGCGGGCCCAGCGGTTGCAGCGGCCGGAGCAACTGCGGCGTATTTAGGTGGCGCGATTGCGGCAATAGAAGCAGATTGAAGAAAGGCCGCCGATTGAAGATAAATTATGGTGAAGCTTAGATTGGCTGAGCTTATTTTCGATCGGCGGGCTACAAAAGCGGAGCCATTATGGTATATCAAAAAAAGCTGATTTTCATTGCGTCAATTCCGCTCCTGGCATTCCTTGCCACTAAAGTCTTTGGCGTAGAAGCGGGCGGATACGAAATTGCGTTGCTTATGGGTGCCGCCGCCCTTGGAATGCTTGCAGCGATTACTCCCCCCGGCGAACAAACGAAAGCAACAGATAGGCAATAAAACCTCAGAACGGGTTTAAGGGTCCTGTCAGACTAACGTGGCACCTCGCGTGGAGCCCTGCTAGCCAGTGGTGGTGCAGCGCAAATCTCGAGCCCTTCCGCCAAGCCCTTTCCGCCGTTTCAATTCTTCGCCCGAGGTAATCCGGCTGGTGGTGATGATGTACGTCCGCTTCCCGCAGTCGTTGCGGAACGTCGAAGACCTGCTCTTTGAGCGCGGGATTGATATCTGCCACGAAACGGTTCGGCACTGGTGGAACCGGTTCGGCCCGCTGTTTGCCAGTGATATTCGCCGCCAGCGGGTGTGCCGGATGAAGGGCTTCCGGCATTGGAAATGGCACCTCGATGAGGTGTATGTGAAGATCAACGGCGAGATGCATTACCTCTGGCGCGCAGTCGACCAGGAGGGCGAGGTGCTCGAGAGCTACGTCACCAAGACCCGAGACAAACAGGCTGCTCTCACCTTCATGAAGAAGGCGCTCAAGCGGCATGGATCACCAGAGAAAATCACCACCGACGGGCTGCGTTCCTATAAGGCGGCAATGACTACCCTTGGTAACACCGAAAAGCAGGAGGTGGGGCGCTGGGCCAACAACCGGGTGGAGAACAGCCACCTGCCGTTCCGACGACGAGAACGGGCTATGCTTCGGTTTCGACAGATGAAGTCGTTACAGAAGTTCGCCTCGGTCCATGCCAACGTCCACAACCACTTCAACCTTGATCGTCACCTCACCGACCGCCAGACCTACAAGACCGCCCGCTCAGCCGCACTGGCTGAGTGGCAGAACCTCATGGCCTGATCCACCAACGGGGAAGGGCGGACTTCGCCAATCGGAGACGAGTTGCGATTAGACTGACAGCACCCTCAGGCGATAGACGCCGACTGACTGGGTAAGGCATATGCAGACAATCACGATCCACGACTTAGATGATGATCGCAATGTCCTCGCGTTCGACCTGCGTGACCTTCTGGCGCTTCTCGCCCCCGCATCATTGGAAGCAGAATGGACAGTGACAAATCCTGCAACGAGGAGTTCTTCGCAACAGCTGAGGGCGGAGCGGCGCTTGAGAAGCTCGCTGCCGAATCAGCGACGGTCAATGGCAAGGAACTTTTGGCGCTGGCAAATGAAACTCAACAAGTCATCTGGGGTGACTTCATGGGAGCCTTCCAAAACAGGCCGGGACAGATTTGGGCAATTATTCGTGCAGTCGATAGCTCATTCTATGAAGTCACGACTTCCGACAGTGAGGTGCTCGAAAAGGTGAAGCGTCACTTTAATGACGTTCGATTTGCTGATTGAACGATCAAAAGCCCACAGGCAGGAAACCACCCACGAGCCGCCATGAGCGGGGCCGATACGCGGTCCCGAAATCTGCCTGGCAGCTTCGACGGATTTCTCTCCGAAAGCCGAAATTCTGAAACCGACCCCATTCCGGCCATCAAGTCACAACCAGTAGTTCGGCGTTAAGATCTTGTTCGATCACTTCAGCTAAACGGAGGTATTCAGGGACGCGCATTGGAGCTTTTTTGCCTGTGACAAAGCAGACAAAACGTCCGCGCGCGGCATCTGCTGCCAAACCACTGGTCAGCGCCAGTTGGCTGAAGCCATCGAGCTGGGCCTATTCGACCGACCCTGACGTTCTGATCGGGCAATATGCCAACCTCAAGCGGCAAGTGCCGCTGCTTTATCTCCTGTTGATCATCATCGCGATTGCAAGCCTTTATCTGATGGCTGGCGCCGGCCCCTTTCTGATTATCGGAACGGTCGCGGGGCTTTTTGTGGCCGTTGGCACAGTCCGGATGGTGTGGTGGATCTGGTTCCTGCCCGAACCGGATCAGATCAGCGTGGCCGAAGCCCGCTCGCTGCTCCACCGCACCACCCTTGCAGTTCTCCCGATCTGCATATCCTATGTTGCATACTCCTTCCTGCTCGATGCTTACGGCGATCCTACCCAGCGTGCGGGCGTGGCGATTTGCCTGGTGATGACCGCGACCGGCTGCATCTTCTGCCTGATGCATCTGCCTCAGGCCGCGTTGCTGGTAAATCTCACGACGATGGTGCCCTATTCGATCTATCAGGTCGTCAGCGGCAATGAGACGTTTTTGATGGTTGCGTTGATCGCCGCGATGGTAACAACATTGATGATCCGCGTTTCGCTCAACGCACATGAAGCCTTCACCGAGCTGATAACATCGAGGGCCGAGCTTGCGCAGCAACGGGGCAAGGCAGAGCGGCTCGCCGTCGAAAACGCCCGCCTTGCGATGACCGATGTGCTGACGGGTATGCCCAACCGGCGCCTGTTTCTGTCTTATCTGGAAGACCGCGTTCAAAGATCCGCATCGGCAGGGAGTGGCTTTGTGGTCGGGGTGCTGGATCTGGATCGCTTCAAGCCGGTGAATGACATCCACGGCCATGCGACAGGGGATTATCTGCTGGTCGAGGTCGGCAAACGGCTGCAATCGATTGCCAGCGACACATTGCTGGTGGCCCGGCTCGGCGGTGACGAATTCGGGCTGCTGATCGATGGTGACGATGCCACCGCCTCGGCCATCGGGTCAGAGGTCATCACCCTGCTGCATCAACCATTCCTGATAGACGGACATCGCTTGTCACTGGGGTGTTCCATCGGCTTTGCCTCGTTCCCCTTCGCCGGGACAACAGCAATCTCGATTTTCGACCGCGCTGATTATGCGCTTTACGATGTAAAGGCGGAAAGGCGCGGCGCCTACGCCTTCTTCACGCCCGAGCTTGAAACCCATCTGCGCGCCGAGACCGAGCTTGAGTCCGCCCTTTTGTCCGCCGACCTTGCCAGCGAGCTTGCGGTCGAACTGCAGCCGATCATCTGTCTCGACACGGCGAAAGTGCGCGGCGTCGAAGCTCTGGCGCGCTGGAACAGCGCCTTGGTCGGCCAAGTCGATCCGACACGCTTCATCAAAGTGGCCGAGCGGCTGAACATAATGGGCAATATCACCACGACATTATTCGCGAAGTTGCTCGCCTATGCGGTGGTGCTGCCCGGCGATCTTGGCCTGTCGTTCAATCTTTCTACCTGCGACATCGTCAGCCCCGGCACAATCGATATGCTTATCGCGACGATTGTGGATCAGGGCATTGCCCCGGAACGCGTGACCTTCGAGATCACGGAAACCGCATGGATGCAGGATTACCAGACCGCGATTACGCATATCGAGCGCCTGCGCAGCATGGGGGTCGCGATTGCTCTTGACGATTTCGGCACCGGCTTTTCGAGCCTGAGCTATCTCAGCCGCCTTCCCATCGACAAGATCAAGATCGACCGCAGCTTCGTCTGTAATCTTGCAGAGCCGGGAGTAGGAAAGATCGTCACCGCGATTATGAGCATGTGCGAAACGCTTGGCGTGGAATGCATCGCGGAAGGGGTTGAATCGATGGAAGATTGCCTCACCCTCAAGCGCATGGGATGCAGCCTGGCACAAGGATATGCGTTAGCGCGTCCGATGGACATAGCGAACCTGCAGGCGTGGCTGGAGGACGGAAACTGTCAGCCGGGTGATGGCTGCCTTCAGCCAGGGTTGCTGGCACTTCCGGCCTTTGCCGAGCTGCAGAACCGATACCCCCCGCCCAGAAAGGCCAGCTGAGCGCACGCAGCCATTGCAGTTCGGCGATAGGCGCCGGTAATAGCACAAGCCGCCATTCGCCTTTCCACCCACTTCTGGTCATCAAATGCCCATCGGAAGTTACCTGAAAGCCGACATGCGGCTTTGGCCCATTCGGCAATCGAAGAACGGGGGTTAGTTTTGGTTTGGTTCGAACGATCACCAGAGAGAATAGCACTAGCAAGTGCGGTGAATGGCTGAGCGTAATGCCTTTAGGCAAAGGCAGGCGGGCAGCACTCCGCTTGAGAGCACTGCCCGCCTGATGGGGGAACAATGTTGTGTTGGTGGCTGGTCAGTGGCTGGTCGAATTGGCCGGCGTGAGGTGAATCTCCCAGCTTTCGTATCGAAACTGGCCGTTGGCAGCTGTGAGCAAGCGCATCCGGCGTACGAGTTCGGCCCAGGCACGCTCGATGCCTTCCTTCACACGTGCAGGCCGGGGCACTTGACGATCAACAAGCCGGCCCGCAGCGGTCATTTCGAAGCACCGCGTGCGATCGGTGCTTACCAAAAGAATCGGTGCACCTGGCCGGAGCAAGCACGGTTCGACCATGCCAATCAAGATTCCTTGTTCGACGGGACGAAGCAAAACGAGACCGCGGCACTCTGTAGTGACGTCGTCCTGGAAGTTCGCCATCAGCCAGCTGCGGCCGGAGCGCAGGGCAGCATTGCCGAGCATCTCGATCGCTTCCGACATAGAGCCGCCGGTCGCGACCACGCCGAGGTCGCAGTCGCCGAGTGGCACATCGACCGGTGCATTGGGATATTTCATCGCCCTGCTGAGAGCATAGGTCAGTGGTCGCCGGGGGCAGGCCCCGACGTCGGTCAAATCAATCATTTGTATTTCCTTATTGGAGTGACGGCCCGCCCATCGCCGGGCGGACCCAAGCCCTTTTTTCCTTCTCTAAAGGAGGCTCACTTCACTGGACTTCAGCCAAATATCTTGCCTTGCGTTCGACCGGCTTCCAGCTGCGCTCGTATCGATACCGCTCGTTCACGGGCAGTTCGACGACCGTCGGCTTCTCGCCGAAGGTATCGACATACCACTGCAATTCCGCATCGAAATCAGCCTCGCGCACATGCTTGTGCCAGACGCCGCTGCGCCCTTCGGAACGCCAGCGATATCGCCTGTCCTTGAGCAGTTCTCGTTGGTGATACGGCGCATAGGTAGCTTCGAAGCGCCACGCCTTGCCGTCCATTGCGGCCAAAACCTTGGCAATGACGCTTTCGCCGTCGCGGCACACATGATCCAGTAATTCGATGAGCGACAACACATCGTCCCGTGCCCGGTGAGCGTCGGCGTTGAAGCGGCCCATCTGCATCAACTGGTAATTTTGTGGTCCCGGCTCGAACCCAAGGCGGCGCCAGGGGACATCGACCATTGCGCACCCCCACGGCATCAGCGGCAGGCTTGGCAGTAGCGCCTCCGCAAATGGCCGATCGAAGCCACTATTGAACGCGATCACCCCCTCGCAGCCGGCGATGAACGCGGTGAGTTTCTCGCGCAGGATCTCCTTGCCCTGCACCATAGCGTCGGTGAGGCCAGTCAATTCGACGATTTCCGGTGGGAGCGGATGGCCGGGATCCTCAACGCCAGAGCCCATCCCTTCGATCGCTGCAATCCGCCCGTTCGCATCAACATTCACGATGGCTGCACAGATCTCGATGGTCTTGTGCCGGATCCAATCGAGGCCAGTGGTTTCTGTATCGAGCACGGCAATTCGCCGCAGCTGCTGATTACCGACTGCCTCCCGCGGCCAGTCTTCGCGCTGCCGCACCGGGGTAAGCACGCGCTGTTCTTGCTGGTTGCGTATTTCTTGGCTGCCGCCCGGGTCGATCCCTGCCGCAGCGCTATTCTGGTTTACGTCATTCATAGTCTACCTCGTTTCAACGAGGCCGGCCGAAGGGCCTTTTCCCTTCTCCTACCGACCTCGCTCCACGAGATTCAAGGCGGAGGCTTTTCCTGAAGTAGTGGCATGCGTGGCGCCCATGCAAAGTAAACAACTCCAAAGGCACCCAATCCGGGTCGAACGACCATAACAAAGACCAAATCAATGCCTGCATTAATAGTATTTGACACCCAGATCTAAGTAACGTAGCTAAATTACGCCCCGCTATCTTATTTGGCGAGTCGCCCTGCAGTCCGAGCGGTGTTTCCGCGATGCAGATGCGCTGGGAACGCATGCGCTAGCGTGCGTTAGTTGGGTGGTTCGGACAGCCACCAGCTAGTCTGCGGTGGAGCGCCGCAGGCTTGATCCCCGGGGCAGGAGTTGCCCCATCCCCCGACCTTTTAACAGGTCGTTCCCGAAACAAAGAACGGTCCCGTTGAGCGGGCTCGTCGGGAGCGGCTTGGGCTTTTTCGATACAAGGCCCGCGATCTCGTTTGGCGTGTTCGCTCACCATGAGCCGAACTCCGTCATGGAGCGCGAGCCGCCATCGGATGGCTCATGATCATCGAAAATCCGCATTGCCAGAGGGTAAGGAGCTAAAATGCTATACGATCTCAATTATTTGCGAGCAGTTAAGGCTGCGCAAGCCGAAGAGCAAAAGGTTCAAAGGCTCAAGGATCAACTCGCCAAGGCTGAAGCTGAAAAGCGAGAAGCTGAAAAGCGCACCAAGGCTATCGCGACCAGCGATACTGCAGTCGGAATGGCGCTGTCGGCCCCATTCCGCACCGCTGGCCTGACTGCCGATACCGCGGACGCACTCAACTATGTGCTCTCATTGCCGCTCAAGCAATTCGGTGAATTGATCGAGGCCGCAGTCGCTGTTGAACCTGAAACCAGTGTGATTTCATTCATCTGTAACTCGATAGAAAAACAGCCTGATGAACTGAACGAAAAAGGCAGGCGGCTTGCGCTCGCTCGGGAATGGTTTGCTTACAAGAAGGACTGCGAAAGCTTTGTTGCTTGGCAAAAAGCCAATCCGGACAAGCTCAGCTGGCGAACAAAGCCGGCTTCGAATGCGCAGTATTTCCTTATGTGGCGCACCGCCCAATATCTCGGGATCGAACAACCATTTAATTGCAAGAGCGGCGAGGCGCATGATTGGCTCATGGAGCACGGTGCCAACCTGCGTCTGAAATCGGTGGCGGAAGCGATCCAGCTGATCGAGGAGGCGTTCCATGGCTGATCCTACCGACGAGCGCACGATCAACGTTGATGGCGAAGATCATACCTTCGAAAACATTGCGCACCTCGAGAAGCGGATAAGTTTCAAATACAAGACTTTCTTAGGCTACCAATCCTTAGATGAAGATTGTCTGTCGGATGATGTCGCCCGGGACATATATCGCATTGCCCAACAGCTCCTCAAGTTTATGGACCACCATGCTTCTTGGGCAGCCGACATTGATCAGTGGCAAAAGGAGCAGAACGAGAGGGCTCGCAGCGATTTATGGCGCAGCATCTGCAATCTGCCGCCTGACCCGTTCAATTCAGGACGCTCCCAATGAGCATCCTTCACGATATCAATGCCTGCATGGCCCGCGTGTCCATCGAACAGGGTCTCACAGATTCGTCCTGCCTCAGATCCTATCGAAGCGCGCTAATGCCTGGTTGGGATTTCATTGAGAATCTGAAGGCCGTTGATCAGCCCTGCAACGGGATCTGGCGAACGACGCACCTTGATGTGCGGCAGTTCTTCGACGCGAACGAGACCAGATCACTGGGCATGTTTGAAAATGTCGGGACCGTCCACGACATCGAAGCGCGGCTCTGGAGGCTATTGAAAATATTTCCTGACCCTTTTGATCATCGACATATCCCGCTGCCGAACGGAACCTTTGGGAAGTCACCAGAGGCTGAGGAGCAAGACGACATCTTTGCGCCGTTGTTAAGCGTCGGCGAAGGCCCTGAACGAGGGTCTCTTGTCGAAGTGATCATCGGTTGCAGCCTTCGCGATATCGCGAGGTTTTGCCAACAGTTGCTTAGGAGCGAACCTCAATTGGGCAGCATGGTGCTCGCAAAGAGATTTCGCGAAGTGCGGCACCTCGATCCTGAAATTGTTGGGAGACCCTTGGCGTCAACCGTCTCATCGAGAAACAACTATCTACCTGGGTTTTTAGCGTGCGTTCTTCTCGCCGAGATGCAGCGTTTGGCCCAGAATGTTTGCAGCCAAATTGTGTATTCTTTCTTTGATAACGGCAGCGAGGCGACGATCGCGAAGGTGGTTCAAGCCTGCTTGAGATATCAGAAGAAGGAGAACACGCGGCGTCAGTCTTCAGAACTCTACAAACCCTGGATCACGCAGCAAATGTTACACGCTCCGTTTCAAACCCGCCTTCATCAGTCTGGGCTGAATTCAGACCCCGACCTTGGGCTGCAGAAGGTTTACATAACGTCTCGCGAGCTATTCCGCGAATTGATGCAACATGGCGAGCCGTTGATAGGCTTCATCACAGGGCTAGATCCTTCGTCCCCGTCGCCGGGTTTGGCGAAAAATATGCAGGCCCATATCGACTGGTTGCCCAATCGCATGGCGAAGCAAAACAGTCAGGCGCGCGCTCCCGCCAATGCCATGCGCTTCTGGGGCATGGAATGGCATGATCATGCGGTTCTGGGTCTTGCACAAATCCATCATGCGGCTCGAAAGTGGAACCGCCAGTATTGCCCAGACAACCCATGGCCGCTTCAAACCTCGGAGTCATCGTGGGGACTGCAACAGGCGATCGCGCGGATCCCTTACTGTTGGCTTGAGACGATCAAACCTAAAGCCTTCGAGTATGAAGCAACCAAACTCTTCCGCGCCAAGGAGAGGAACAGCACTGGGCGCAAGGCCGATCCAATCATAAAGCAAGCAGTTACGTTGCCTGCCGATGATGTGATCCAGTTGGATGATGGGGAGAAATTGATCGCTACGCTTGCAGCGTTTGATGATCCTACGACGAAGATCAGGGACCGCGCCGTAATGAGCGCGCGAAAGCAGGCAGCCGAAACACCGCCAGATGGATATCCAGGCTATTCGGCTCAATATCGGCCACACCTATGGCTGGACCGTGCCAATGACGACGTCGGCTTCTGGATTGGGCGCGAGAGGGAAATCTGCTCCAGCCTGTGCCCCTTAACCGATCTGAAGATTTCCAGTTTGAAAGCAACGATCGTCTATCAGGCGCTTCTGACCAACATCGAGCGCTACCGGGACGCGCCACCAAGCATTTCTGCAAAGGTGGCGCAGAATCTGGCGATGACGATCAGCTCTTTTGCTGCCGACCCAATTCACATCCGCAAGCTGGGGCGGTGTAAAAAGCGCCAGAACACCAAATCCGTATTTTGTTGCGGAACGAGGATCGAACCGGTCCGGCAGAAGCGTCGTCATGGAGACGACAGATGCCACCAGCCGTGACGGCCAGAACGAGAGAGGAAAGCCCAGCGCTATCCGCTCAGCTTTGCAGGTGGAAGCATCGTTCTCGCATGAAGGCGATTTGGTCAGCGAGGCTCGCCTGCTGGATCGCTTCATCGGAGACAAGATCGCGGATCTGTTCAACCAGCGCCGCTGATCGCATGACATCAGGAGATCAAAAGTGAGAACGATCAGAAATAGGCGCGTGGCAATCTATGCCCGCGTCGCTCCATCCAGTCAGGCTGAGGCCGATCACACCGGGGCAGAATGCTTGGACGAGGTTCGTCATTTTGTCATTTCGCGGGGCGGGCTGCCCGTCGCAGAATACATCGATGTGTCTACGGGCACCTCAACGGCAGCTAGACCTCAATATGACCGAATGCTTGCCGATGCGCAGGCGGCCAGCTTCGAGGTGATCGCAATTCACTCACCCTCGCGGCTCTTCCGCGACCACATCGATTACATCACCCAATCCGCAAGGCTAGTCTCGATGGGGATCAAGGTTGTGATTGCCGACTCGGGTCAATACGATAAATTTTCGGGCGATCTGCCGACTTGATTGCACCACGTTGCCGCAATGGCTCTCGATGGTGCCTCTGTGCAATACGGGTGAGGATGTGCAGTGCTGAACAATGGCACGCGCTCAACAGAGCACGGCGCTGTTGGCTCGACGGCACAATAGAGTAAAATTCGTTCGGGAGAACCAACTTGCAGGATATCAAGGGCAAAAAGGTCGTCATCTATGCCCGAGTGAGCACCGTTCGGCAGGCCGACAACGAAGTTTCTATACACGACCAGATTGATCGCGTTGAGCAGTTCGTCACTGCGCGCGGCGGTGTGGTGGTGGACAAACGAATAGAGCCTGGGGCGAGCGCCACAAATACAGCTCGGCCGGAATATCAGCGAATGATTGCCGATGCGCTCGACGGCAAATTTGAAGTGATCGCGGCTTTCTCGCTCTCGCGCCTGTTTCGCAATGCACTCGATTATCTGCAAGCCCGTGCACAGCTGCGTGCGGCAGGAATCAAGCTTGTCTCCGTTACGCAAGACTTCGCTGACGATCCGACGGGCGAACTCGCTCTGTCTATGGTCGCTTTGTTCGACGAATATCAAAGCGCCGAGAATGCTAAGCACGTCAAGCGGACAATGTTGGCGAACGCCAAAGCAGGATATTGGAACGGTCAGACCCCGCCAATCGGCTACAAAACCGTTTCGGTGCCGCAGCCAAAGGGCAAGGACCGCAAGAAGCTCGTCATTGACGAAGCAACCGCTCACCTCCCGCGTTTAATCTTCGAAACTTATGTCAACGGCACCCTAGATGGTCCGATTGGGATTGTGCGACTTGCGGCGTTTTTGAACGGACGAGGCGAAACCCTTCGGGGTCGCAAGTTCCACGTCTCGAACGTCCATGCCATCCTCAGCAACACCGCCTACGTCGGCTGCGCATTCTTCAACAAGCGTTGTTCGAAAACCCGCGCGGCAAGGCCAAGCGAGGAATGGGTGCCAATCTCTGTTCCGCAATTGATCCCAGAGGACCTCTTTTACCAGGCGCAGGCTCAGATGGCCGCACGGGACCCAAAAATGGGCCGTCATGCACACAAAACGAATACCAATCTTCTGACCAGCAAAGTTCTTTGCGGCACCAATTCTAGCAACGGTTGCGGCGGGGGCATGACAACTGCCACCGGCAAGAGCGGCCTTCACAGTTATTACTCATGCAATACCCGGAGAACATCCGGCAAGCATTTCTGCAAAGGCCGTTGGGTGCGAATGGACGACCTTGACGATCTCGTCGTCGATAAGGTCATCGAGCAAGTCCTTCAGCCTGATCGCTTGAAAGGCTTGCTGTCATCATGGTTGGATCAGAATAGCGTCGCGGAGGGGCTCGACCGCAATGAACTCAAATCTCTGCGGTCTCGACTAACGATGCTTGATGGAGAAAGCGCGAATGTCATCGGTCTTGTCAGGAAAGGATTGCTGACCGCCGATGATCCTCAAATTGAGCGGGAACTTGCACAAATTGCTAGCCAGAAGCGTGCGATCAATGCCGACATCGAGCTCTTGGAGCGCAAACTGGCTGATCCGTCACGTAAGATCACGCCTGATATACTAAGGCGTTTTGGAGAATTGGTCAGCGGATCGTTGCGGGAACGAGGCAACCCGCTGCGCAAGGGATATGTCGACTTGTTAGTGGACAAGGTCGAAGTCGGTGATGACCTGATCCGCATAAGCGGCGATCGGACGAGGCTTGCAAGAGCAGCCTCTGGGACACCACCACATATGGTGCCCAAAGCTATACGTGAATGGCGCACCCGACAGGATTCGAACCTGTGACCTCTGCCTTCGGAGGGCAGCGCTCTATCCAGCTGAGCTACGGGTGCTCTGCGCCACGAGGTGAACTCGCGGGCGGCGCAGCGCATAGCAAGAGGCATCGCGCCGCGCCACACAATTGTGCCGTCGCCCGCGCCGACTCGTCTGACCGCAGGATCCGCACGGGTTGGCTTAACCAATCGGCAAGGACGCGGGCATAGGCTTCCCCCATGGCCACACTCCCCCCCCAGACGATTCTCTCCGATACCGCCTCGTTGCGCTCGGAGGATGCCGCCCCTGAAGCACTGGCCGAGGCGTTAATTGCGCTCCACGGGCAGGCCGCCGGGCTGGCGCTACTTGCCCGGCTCGCGCCAGAGCGGGTGGAGATCGGTGGCGAGCTTGGGGCCGTGATCGCGCGGGCGACGCCGCAGCAGCGTGCGCTGGTGGCGCAAACCGCCGCCGATTGCGCGGCTATGCTCGAAAGCGGACTGGCTGCCCTCGCCACCCTCACACGCCGCGGGCAGGACACGACCGCCCCGGCGCTGGCACTTTGGCGCGAATTTCATGCGGCGCGCGTCGCGATGGTGAGCGTCCTTTCGCCCGCCCGCCCGGCCTGACCGCGTCCAAACGTGGCTTGACTGCGTTCTTCCTTCGTTCCAACGCTGATGCATGTCCAGCGCGCCCCTTGTCTCGTCTGATTCGCATGCCTCCCCCGCCTTTTGCGCCGCCGATGTCGCGCGCGGGATCGGGCGGTTGTTTGCACGCAACGGCATCTGGTGCCTGTCCGAAGTGCCGTTGAAAAACGGGCGCCGCGCCGATCTGATGGGGATCGATGCCAAGGGGCTTGTAGTGATTGTCGAAATCAAGGTCGCGCGCGCCGATTTGCTGGGCGATGCGAAATGGCCCGATTACCTCGATTTCTGCGACCGCTTTTACTGGGGCCTGCCGCCGGGGCTGGACCGCGCACCGCTGGAGAGCGAGGCTTATCGCCCGCAGACATGCGGCGTGATCGTTGCGGATGGCTATGATGCCGAAATCCTGCGCCCGGCCGCACTTGATCCGCTGGCCGCGGCCCGGCGCAAGACCCAGATCGAGAACCTGGCGCGGATCGCGATGCGGCGGCACATGGCGCTGCTCGATCCGCTGTGCATATCGCTCGACACGGTCGCGTAGGCGGGGCACGAGTTTGCCCTGTCACCGGGCAGGTATTTGCGGCATAGCCTGATGCCATGTTCTCAGCCGATCTGCCCCTTCCGCTCGCGCTGCTGTTTGTCAGCATCGCTGTCACGCTGATCGTGGCGCTGCGGTATCTTCTGACCAGCGGCCTGTTCGCTTTCGCCACGGCCAAGGTGCGGCCCGGCCTCTACGAGGGTAAAGGCGCGCAGATCGCTCGCGAAGTGCGCTGGTCGCTCCTGTCTGCGGCGATCTACGGCGTGCCGGCCGGGATCGTGTTGTGGAGCTGGAATCACCACGGGTGGACTGCGATCACCGGCGGTTGGGCCAGCCTGCCGCTGTGGTATCACCCGCTGTCCTTCCTGATCTATCTCTTGGTGCAGGACACCTGTTTCTACTGGAGCCATCGCTGGATGCACCGGCCCAAATGGTTCCGCCTTGCCCACGCGGTGCATCATCACAGCCGCCCGCCAACCGCGTGGACCGCCATGAGCTTCCATCCGATCGAGGCGCTGACGGGCGCGGTCGTGATACCGGCGCTGGTGTTTCTGGTGCCGATCCACATCGCGGTGCTTGGTCTGGTGCTGGGTGTGGCAACCGTGATGGGGGTGACCAATCACATGGGGTGGGAGATGTTCCCGCGCTGGTTCGTTCACTCCCCGTTGGGGAACTGGCTGATAACCGCCAGCCATCACGAGCGCCATCACGAGGAATACAGATGCAACTTCGGGCTATATTTCCGCGTCTGGGACAGGCTGTGCGGCACCGACAGGGGCCTGTCGCGGCGGATCGTGGCCGAAGCCGGGCACGAGGCCCGCGTGCTCACCCCCTGAAAGCATGCGCATTGGCGCTGGCGGGGATCGGCGCAAGCCTTGCCGGCACCCTTGCTGCGGCACCGGCAAAGGGGGGCGAGGTTTTCATCACCGTCCGCGATTTGCGATCAACTCATGGCGTGGTGCGCGCCTGCATGACAACCCGCGCGGACGTGTTTCCCAAGTGCATCAAGGATCCGACCGCGCATCGCATGGTTGTGCCCGCGTCCGGCAAGGTCGAAATCCACTTCACCGGAGTCAAACCGGGTGAATACGCGATTGCGCTGCTCCATGACGAAAACGACAACGGCAAGGCCGACCGGGCAATGGGGATGATGCCCAAGGAAGGTTACGGCTTTTCGCGCGACGCGCCCGTCAAGATGGCCCCGCCCAAATTCGACGACGCCGTTTTCACGCAAGGCGAAGGCGTCAGCCGCATGTCCATCAAGATGCGGTATTTCCTCTGACTCCCTAGGCGGCTGCCCTCAACATTCCGCAAGCCATTTAACGGGATGTTTACCACGCCGCGCCAGAACCTGACGGGAACTGGATCACCAAGGGGCGGAAATACAGCCATGGACACTCTGCGCGGCACCTTTGACCCCGATTCGAATGCGGATCGGGCATGGGACGCCTCTGATGACGAGAGCGGCGAATCGGCCCGGAGCCACGATGGGCCTCCCCATGCCATCGGTCAGGACGAACGCCGGATGCAGGTGCGCGCCTACAACCACTGGGCCAGCCTCCTGGGCGAGCTGATGTTCCCCAATATCGAAGATCTCGATCCGGCAAATCTCCCGGATTTCGGCCCCCATTCGGTTCTGCTGGATTTCAGCCATGGGGTCGACAATCCGGCCGTGTGCTATCTGGGCACAAAGCTCGCGCTGGAATGCGGAGCCACCGGTGTGATCAACCGCCTTTCGGACGTTCCGCCGCGCTCCTTGCTGAGCCGCATCACCGATCATTACATGCAGATCCTCGCCAATCAGGCGCCGATCGGGTTTGAGGCGGAATTCGTCAATCACGCCGGCGTTGCGATCCTGTATCGCGGCATCCTGCTGCCGTTTTCGAGCGACGATGAGACGATCGATTTCATCTATGGCGTGATCAACTGGAAGGAAATGGCCGACCAGCTGACCGCGGACGAGCTGCTGCTCGAAATCGATCAGGCGCTTGAGCTGGGCGCGGAGCTGGAAATCGGCACCGAACCCCGGCTGCGCGCCGCCGATCCGGTCACGAAATGGGCCGATTCGCCCGGGCACGAAAGCGACGAGGGCGAACCTGTCGGCGATTACGACAGATTGGAGGGCCTTTCGGACGGCTATGACGATGGTTACGCGCGGCTCTCCCTCCACAATTTCGAGCCAGACGGCGAAGCAAAATTGCCGGATTTCAGCCAATTCGGCCTTGGTGACGAAGACGACGAAGATTACGACGAGGATGATGGCGAAGGCGATCTTGCCGGCTACAGCTTTGCCTCACTGGCCGATTACATCGAAGCGCCGATCAAGAAGGCCATCGACCTGACCGGCCTTGAACCGATGCCGGAAAAAGACGAAGCCGTGGACGCGGATCACGCCCTTGACGATCTGGGCTCTGAACCAGAGCCGGAACCCGCGTCCGCAACGGTGGCGCTGACGGCCATTGCCGCCGATCCCGTGGCCGAGGAAGAAGACGAAGAAGAAGTCGATGCCTTCACCGATGATCTGCCCGATGATGCAGGGCTTCACGATTGCCTCGCCGTGGCCCGCGAACTCGCTCGCGCCGCCGACAACACCGAAGATCGCAGCCGCAGCGCGCTTTATGCCGCTGTCAGCCGCGCCTATGATTTCTCGATCGCCGCGCAGGCTGCGCCCGATGATTACGCCGAACTGATCGCGGAAAGCGGCCTGACGGTGCAGGATCGCGCGCCGATGACCCCGGTGGTCAAGCTTGTGTTCGGGCATGATTACGACAAGACCCGTCTGACCGAATATGCCGCCGTGCTGACCCATGCCCACCGCCTTCGCCTGGCACGGGGATCGCTGGCGGGCGTTCTGGCCGAGACCGAAGGCGGCGTGAAGGCGATCGTCAAGGCGGAACGCCGCTTGCGCCGCGAAGAACAGGGCAAACCGGTCGAGGATGCCGCTGCCGTGCGCGAAGCATTGGCGCAGCAATTGCGTGCGATGGAGGCGATCTCGCTTGAACAACTCGATGGTGCTGACGCGGAATTTGCGCTGGTGCTGATCCGGCGGGACGAGATCGGTTGCGCGGAAATACTGGCCGAAGTGCCCGAGGATGTCGCCCTGATCGAACGCGCGGCCCGCAAGCTGTTCGGCTGATGCCGCGCCGGCCGGCGCGGGCTTCACTTTGCGTTCAGGCATAATGGCGGTAGGGTCGTGCCCATGCGCGGTCGCCCTAACCCCCTCGCCTTTATGCTCGCCCTGTTTGCGAGCGCGGTGGTCGCGTGGCAGCCTGTCGCCGCGCAGTCGATCCTGCGCGATGCCGAGACTGAAGAACTGCTCAAGGACATGGCCGCCCCGCTGATCGAGGCGAGCGAGCTTGAACCGGGCAATGTCGAACTGGTGCTGATCAATGATGGCTCGATCAACGCTTTTGTTGCGGGCGGGCAGGCGATCTATGTCCATTCCGGTCTGATCAACGAAGCGGGCACCGCCAACGAAGTGCAGGGCGTGCTTGCCCACGAACTCGGGCACATTACCGCCGGGCACGCGGTGCGGTTTAACGAACGCACCAAGAAAGCGACCAATATTTCGATCCTGTCCCTGATTTTGGGCGTGGGCGCGGCGCTGGCCGGCGCGGGCGAAGGCGCGATGGGAATCATCGCCGCCGGACAACAGGCGGCGATGGGCAGCTTCCTCGCCTTTAACCGCGATCAGGAAGCCTCCACCGATCTTGCCGGGGCGCGCTACCTTTCCGGCGCAGGCATCAGCGGTCAGGGCATGGTCAAGTTCTTCGAGCGACTGCGCGGCAACGAAATCCGCGCCGGATACAGTCAGGCCGATGAAGCCGCCTATGCGCGCACCCACCCGCTTTCAGGTGACCGTATTCAGGTGCTGCGCGGCCTGATGGAGCGGGACGCGGCCTGGGACACGCCGCCCGATCCGGCGTTGCAGGAACGCTTTGTCCGGGCAAAGGCGAAGTTGTTCGGTTACCTCTCCGAACCGCAGCGCACCTTCAACGCCTATCCCCTGACCGATACCAGCGTCCCGGCCCGTTATGCCCGTGCCTATGCCTATCACAAGGAAGCGCGGGTCGATATGGCACTGGCCGAAGCCGACGCGCTGCTCGCTGCCGAGCCTGACAATCCGTGGTTTCTGGAACTCAAGGGTCAGGTGCTGCTCGAATCCGGGCGCCCTGACGAGGCGCTTGCGCCGTTGCGCCGCGCCACCGACCTGACGCGCGCGCACCCGCTTATTGCCGGGATGCTGGGCCATGCGCTGATCGCGACGGAGGACAAGGCCAACTTCATCGAGGCGGAAAAGGTGCTGCGCGCTTCGGTCCAGAAGGATCGTTACAACCCTTTCGCTTGGTATCAGCTTGGCGTGGTTTACGAAGCGCGCGGTGACACGCCGCGCGCGCGCCTTGCCAGCGCCGAAGTGCAGGTGATGAACCGGCAATATCCCCAAGCCCTCGCCAATGCGCAGGCAGCCGAAGCATATCTGCCTTACGGGTCGCCCGACTGGATTCGCGCACAGGATGTTGCGCTGGAAGCCCGCGCCGAACTGGAACGGCTGCGCGACCGGCGTTAGGCTGGCATTGCTTCACCCGATCACCAACGGAAACCATTTGAATGTCCACCCCGTCCTCTGCTCATCCGGCCCCTGCCCACCCGGCCGCTGATGCGCCGCGCACGCTGACTGCGACCTTGCTGACCGCCCTCATGGCGCTGGTGTTCGGCTTTCTGGGCGCGGCGGCGTGGTCCTATTCCGGGCTGGCCGACAACCGCACACGCACCTTCCTGCTCGCCAATCCCGACCTGCTGCCGCAGATGGCGCAGGCTTACGAAGAACAGGAAGCCGGCAAGCGGCTCGCCCAGATGGGCAATCAGGTCTTCGAGCCTTTCCCCGGCGTGGTGCTCGGCAACCCGAACGGCAGCAAGGTGCTGGTCGAATTCACCGATTACAATTGCCCCTATTGCGAGGCGAGCCTGAAGGATGTGAAACGGCTGGTGGCCGAAGACCCCGATCTGAAGGTCGTGATCCGCGAATGGCCGATCTTTGAAGGCAGCGATGGCGCCTCGCGCATGGGGCTGGCGGCAGGCCTTCAAGGCAAGTACGGCGCCTTCCACGAAGCGATGTTCGCCACCGGCGATGTCGGCGCGGCGGCTGAGGCGGCCGGGCTCGATATGGACCGGGCCGCGCGCGATGCAGGGTCCGATGCGGTTTCGACCGAGATTGCCCGCAACCTCGACCTTGCCCGTTCGCTGGGCTTCACCGGCACGCCCGCGTGGATCGCAGGGCAAAAGCCGATTGGCGGAGCAGTCGGCTATGGCAAGCTCAAGGCCGCCCTTGCCGCATCGCCCGACGCCGGTTGAGTGAGGCGGGTTGATGCGCGCGTTCGTGCTGGCCGCTCTGCTTGCAACCCAGCCAGACGCGCCGCCACAAATTGACTACACCGCTGAACGCGCGGCCATCGCCCGCTATCAGGACGCCGACCAGCGCCTGCAGGATGTAGGCTGGCATCTGGCCCGCAGCAATGCGCCGTTCTGCCCCCGGGTCGTGCCTTCGATCGGGCTGCAATTGCAGGATATGGCGAGTTACGGCGCGCCCGATATCGCCCGCGCGGCCTTGGGCCTGACACGCGACTTTGCCGTGCAGACCGCCGCGCATGGATCGCCCTCCGCGCTTTCAGGGGCCTTCACCCGCAACCGCGAGATCGACCGGCTCGACCGCTTCGATCCCAATGATTGGCCCGCCGGCGCGGCAATGGAATGGCAAAGGCTGGTGCGCGCGCACGATCATATCGATGCGATGCTGACCGAACATGGCGGCATCGCAATCACCTTTGCCGATGGCGCGCAAACCCGCCTCTGGCCGGTGGAGGTCTGTGCCACGCGCTTTGAACTGATGGGCGAAGGCAAGGCGGCGGTGGCAGATGGTGCGCGGGTGGTGATCGGCATCGGCTTTCCCGCCTTCGCCTACGAGGACGAACCGCTGTTTGCCGCGCTGGTTGCACATGAACTGGCGCACAATGTGCTGGGCCATGATGCCTGGCTCGATACCAATGGCCGCAAGCCGCACTACGTCCGCCGGATCGAGCGCGAGGCCGACCGGCTGGCGCCGTGGCTGCTCGCCAATGCAGGCTACGATCCGCAAGCCGCGGTCGATTTCATGAAACGCTGGGGCGCCAGGCATGATTCCGGCCTCAGGCTGCGGCGCAATCATGAAGGTTGGGACGAACGGGCCGAGGCCATGGAAGGTGAAGTCCCGCGGGTACGGGCGCAGATGGCCCGCGCGGGCAAGGCCGACTGGGCCACGCATTTCCGCCGTGAAATTGACCCGGCCGGCGGCCTCTTGCCCCAGCCCCGCCCCTGATCGTTGCGCCGGGACGTGGCACGCCAGCGGCGGCGGCCGCAATTTGCGGTGTGGTTTGCGATGAAATGAGCTAGACCCGACTACCTATGGCAGTGCTCCAAATCCAGGCGGCGCCTTTTTTCGCCAGCAAGAACCGGGCGTTCTGGAACCTCCAGTTGGCCGGGTGGACCGGCGCGTTCATCTATCGCGGCGTTGTTGCTCTCTCCAATGACCAACCGCTCGCTCTGCTGGTGCTGGTCTTGATTACCACCATTATCGGGCTCTCGATCAGCCTGATCCTTTCCGTGATCTACCGCTATCTGATCAGGCAACAGCCGATTGTCACCTGGGGTCTGACGGCCTTTGTGCTGATGATCGCCGTGACGCTTCACACCTCGATCGATACGTGGGTGCAGGGGATCTATTACGGGGTCAGCCGGGACACGACCTTTGCGCAACGGTTTGTGGGCTTGTCCTATATCCCGCTGATCATGCTCGGCGGGTGGAGCGCATTGTACTACGCCATCAACTTTTTCCTGACGGTGGAGCAGCAGGCCGATCGGCTGGAACGGCTCGAAGCGCAGGCCACCGCAGCGCAGCTGGCGATGCTGCGATACCAGCTCAATCCGCACTTCCTGTTCAACACGCTCAATTCGATCAGCACGCTGGTGCTGCTGAAGCAGACCGAGCCTGCCAATGCGATGCTCACGCGCCTGTCGGGCTTTCTGCGGCACACGCTGATCGCGGAACCGGGCAGTCAGGTCACGCTGGCGCAGGAGGTCGAAACCCTGCAGCTCTACCTCGATATCGAACGGATGCGGTTTGAGGAGCGCCTTCGCACCCATTTCGACATCGATGATGCCGCGCTGGCTGCGCAACTGCCGGCCATGTTGCTGCAGCCCCTGGTCGAAAACGCGATCAAATATGCTGTCAGCACACAGGAAGAGGGCGCACGGATCGCGCTGACCGCGCGGGTGATCGGGGATCGGCTGCGGCTTACGGTGGAAGACACAGGGCCGGGTATCGAGGATATGCAACGCTTTGCCGCGCGCATCGCCGCCGATACCTCAGGCACACCGGCACCGGGGTGTCCCGTTTCCACCGGCGTGGGCCTCGCCAATATTCGCAATCGTCTGGCGCAGGCTTATGGCGAAAGACACCTGTTCGAAACCCGTTCGGAAGCTGGGGGCGGCTTCACCGTACTGATTGAAATCCCCTTCACCCGGGCCTCTGTTGCCGAATCCGTTCTGCCCGCTTCGGGGGCCCCTGCCCCTACGGCTGACGGAACATTCGGCAACATCGTCCCGTTGAACCCCCCGCAACGAACGATCGGAAATCCCGCATGACCATCAGAACCATCCTCGTCGACGACGAAAAGCTGGCCATCCAGGGCCTGCAACTGCGGCTTCAGGCTTTCGAGGATGTCGAGATCATCGACACCTGCGCCAATGGCCGCGAAGCGATCCGCAAGATCAAGACCGAGAAGCCCGATCTGGTCTTTCTCGACATCCAGATGCCCGGCTTTGACGGCTTTTCTGTCGTGAAAGGCGTGATGGAGATCGAACCCCCCCTGTTCGTCTTCGTCACCGCTTACGAAGAGCACGCGATTCGCGCCTTCGAAGCCAACGCTGTCAATTACCTGATGAAGCCGGTCGACGAACAGAAGCTCGCCGACACCATCGAACGCGTGCGTCAGCGTCTGGCCGAGAAGAAGTCGGCCGAAGATGCCGGACAATTGCTCGACGTGCTCAACCAGATCGCTCCCGAGCGTGCGGCAGACTTCGTCGAAACCACAGCGCCCGCGGCGGAAAGCGCCGACCGCTTCGAAAAGCTCATCAACGTCAAGGACCGCGGCCAGATCTTCCGCGTCGAGGTCGACACCATCGAGCATATCGAGGCCGCTGGCGATTACATGATCATCTCCACCGGTGACAATTCGCTGGTACTGCGCGAAACGATGAAGGATCTGGAGCGCCGGCTCGACCCGCGCAAGTTCCAGCGCGTGCACCGCTCCACCATCGTCAATCTCGATCTGGTGCGACAGGTAAAGCCGCACACCAACGGCGAATGCTTCCTGGTGCTGGAAAGCGGCGCCGAGGTGAAGGTTTCGCGGTCTTACAGAGACGTGGTGGCGAGGTTTGTGCACTAACCTCAATCCCGTTCGTGCTGAGCTTGTCGAAGCACTGCTTTTCCCTTTACCAAGGTAAAGGACGGCCCTTCGACAGGCTCAGGGCGAACGGAGTAGTTTTGTGACCTTCACCCTCCCCGGCTTCGACCTTGCCAAGTTCATCCGTGAGACCCTCGCCGAAGACCTCGGCGAAGGGCTCCCCGGCGGCGGGCGTGATGTGACCAGCGAAAGCGTGATCCCAGAGGGCGCGCGCTTCACTGGCGTGATGGACAGCCGCGATCCGATCGTGGTCGCCGGCCTGCCGCTGGCCGAAGCCTTTTTTCGTGTGCTCGACCCGGACTGCACCGTTGAAACCCTCGTCCATGATGGCGACAAGGTGCCTGCGGGCACCGATCTGATGCGGATCGAAGGCCGCGCACGCGCGCTGCTGACGGCAGAGCGTAGCGCGCTCAACATCGTCCAGCACCTCTCCGGCATCGCCACGCTGACGCAGGCCTATGTCACCGCCATGCGCGGGCCCGATGGCAACCCCGCCTGCACCCTGCTCGACACCCGCAAGACCATTCCGGGCCTTCGCTTCCTTGAAAAATACGCGACCCGCATGGGGGGCGCGCAAAATCACCGCATGGGGTTATGGGATGCGGCGATGATCAAGGACAATCATGTCGCGGTCGCCGGCAGCGTCGGCGAGGCCGTGCGGCGCGCGCGCGATGCAGGGGTTGCACGGATCATCTGCGAGGTCGACAATCTCGACCAGATCGAACCGGCGCTCAGCGCAGGCGCGCATCACCTGCTGCTCGACAACATGGACCCTGCCACCTTGCGCGCCGCCGTCGCGATGGTCGCAGGCCGCGTACCGACCGAGGCGAGCGGCGGGGTGAATCTCGACACCATTGCCGCCAAGGCGGCCAGCGGGGTCGATTACATCTCGGTCGGGCGGCTCACGCAGAGCGCCCCTGCCGCAGACATCGGTCTGGATTTCTCCCCGGCATGATACCGCCTTCCCGCGCGCGGCCGATGAGCATCAATGTCTTTGCGGCAGCTTTCCTTACCGGCGCCGTGGTCACGATGCTGGACGGGCTGCAGGATATTGCCACGCTGCAAAGGATCTTCGCGGCCAATGTGCCCGGCATCGAATGGTCGCGCGATGCCGTGATCGTGGCGCTCAGCGCGCGGCTGTCGATTGCACTGATCCCGGTGGCGATGGTGTGGCTTTCGGCGGTGCGGTTTGCGCGCTGGATGGTGACGGTGCTGGCGCTGGGCAAGCTTCTGAACGTTCCTGAAGGGATCGGCTTGATCGCGGCAGGCAATGCGATCGACAAGGCATGGCTGACCGCGCTGGTGCTGGCGCTGGTCGCTGTGGCGATGCTGTTCACGCCCGCGAGCAACCGCTGGTTTGCACGCCAGCACGACGCGGAGGAGGATGGGCCTGCGGTGTTCGAATAGCTTGCTGGCGCCGATCTGTGTGGCGGTTGCGCTGACCCTGCCGGTCGCAGCGCAGGCGCAGGCCTATCAATGCCGCACGCCGCAGGTCACATCCGTCCCCAAGGTGTCGCCCGATGGCCCGCGCCGCACGCTCCCGATCACCGGCTACACGCTGGCGCTAAGCTGGAGCCCGGAGTTCTGCAAACCGCGCCTGCAGGATCGCCGCCACGCGCTGCAATGCGCCGGAGCCAATGGCACCTTCGGGCTTGTCGTTCACGGGCTCTGGCCGGAAAGCGGGCAAAGCTGGCCGCAATGGTGCGCAGGCAACACGGCGCTAACCCCGGCACAGATCCGTGCGAACATGTGCCTGATGCCGTCCGAGCGCCTGATTGCGCGCCAATGGGCCAAACATGGCAGTTGCATGGTCACACGCCCGGCCAGTTACCTCAAGGTGATCGGCATTCTGCGCGGGGGTTTGCGCCTGCCCGATTACGACCGCATCAGCCGCGAAGATGGCCTTACCGCAGGCCGCATCCGCGCGGCGCTGGCCGATGCCAATCCGGGCTGGCGCGAAGAGGCCATCGGGGTAAAACTGAACGCCCGTGGCTGGCTGGAGGAAATCCGCCTGTGCTATTCCAAAACATTCCGCCCGGTGCGTTGCACCCCGTCGCGCTGGGGAGCAAAAGATGGTGTCCCGGCCAAAATCTGGCGGGGCCTTTGACCCTTTCAACGGACAGGAGCCGCATAATCCATGAATGCCACACACAATGTCTGGAGCCTCGTGGTCGGCATTGCCTTGCTGCTGATCCTGGTGGTCGGCGGGGGGCTGGGCTCATGCGCTGCGTATAATTCGATGCGCGTCTGGAACGCCGAAGCCGCAGGTGAGGCGGAACTCGCGCAAGCGCGCCAGAACCGCCAGATCGCCACGCTGGAAGCTGAAGCCAAGCTGGAAAGCGCCAAGCTGCTCGCGCAGGCCGAAGTCGAACGCGCCAAGGGCGTGGCCGAAGCCAACCGCATCGTCGCCAACGGGCTGGGCGGGCCGGAGGGCTATCTGCGGTATCTCTACATCGAAAATCTGTCCCAATCGCAGGGCAAGATCATTTACGTTCCCACCGAAGCAGGCCTTCCGATTCTGGAGGCGGGCCGGCGCCCTGCCGAGAATCGGTAGCACAGCAGCGCAGGCTTTGCCCCAGACGAGAAAGACCCCCCGCTGGATTACAGCGGGGGGTCTTCGGACGTCACGGGTGCTCAGACACTGCGCGAAATGTCAGCCATCTGATTGCTGGATTTCGCGTGCCGCCGTCTGAACGCGCTGCGCCACTTCCGGGTTAGATTGCATTGCAGCACCAATGGCGTTGAAGGTCTGCAAATCGATACCGGATTGAGTCACGGCGGCCGCCATCTGCTGCTCATTGGCGGCCGGATCGTTCTGCATTGCCTGAATTTTCAGGGCAGCCGTGGCAAACCCCTCGATCTGCTCATCGCTGAAGTCTGCGCTTTGTGCGCTTTGTGCAGGGGCCTGGGTCATCCGGTCAACCGGCGTTGTACCTTCGGCAGGCGCCTGGGTTGTGGTTTCCGCACCCTGAGCCGGTGCCATGTCTTGCGGCGCCATCTGTGCGACGGCGCTGGTGGCCATTGCAAGAGCGCTACCGGCGAGGAAGGTCTGAAGAAGCTTCATGGCAAATTCCTTTGTGTTGCTTGGTTCCTGTAACAAAGGTTGAGTGGTTTTGCCGCTCTGCCAACCGCCGACCGGTTCACATGTGTCTGGATCAAGGCAGGCGATGAAAGCCGTGTCCGACGCACGATGAGCCGCGCCCGTGACACGAAGCGATCACACCAGACCATCGCAAAAGGGCCCACGACATCAAGAGCGGCCACTCCTTGATCGTCCGGAATATCGCGCAGCAACTGGTCTGCGGATGCATATCCATTTTCCGGTGCTCCCACCTCTCCCCCGCCATACGCATTTATGTGCAAGATCCAGTGCATTGTTGCAGGAAGCACGCAAATGCCGCCCCACAGCTTTCGACTGCTCGCAAGTGCAGGGGTGGTGAATACGCGCAGGTGGCATGCAGCAAAGCCGGTATGCAGAAACAGGACCAACGGCATGAGAAAGCGGGCGTCATCGCCAAATCGCATCACAGTTATCGCGACAAGCCGTTTTCCCGGAGCGTCGACCTGCCCTAGTCGCCCTCAAGTCGCAGGGCTGGCACTGATCGCGACACATGTCGTGATGGCCAGCCATAGCGTGACCAACGGACAACATAGACGGGGTTTATCCATGACTGATCGATTGAAGGGGCTATTGCTCCTGTCCTCCAGCCTGCTGCTGGCCGCACCGGCCGCTGCAACGCCTCCGGGCTTCAGCGAGCCCGGCATGGGCCGCGCCGCCATGCCGCAAACCGAGGCCGCACCGCGCAATGTGCAGGGTTGGTGGCCGGACGTGGTCGACCTGACCCGCCTGCGCCAGAACGAATACAACGCCGATCCCCACGGCCCGGACTTCGACTACGCGGCCGAGTTCGCCAAGCTCGATCTCCAGGCCGTGAAGGCGGCTATCAACGCCGCCTTGACCGACTCGCAGGAGTGGTGGCCGGCGGACTACGGCAATTATGCCGGCCTGTTCATCCGCCTGGCGTGGCACTCGGCCGGCACCTATCGTGCGGGCGACGGGCGCGGGGGTTCGGCTGGCGGCCAGATCCGTTTCGAACCGCTCAATTCGTGGCCCGACAACGGCAATCTCGACAAGGCCCGCCGCGTGCTGTGGCCAGTCAAGCAGAAGTATGGCGCGGCCCTTTCGTGGTCCGACCTGATCATCCTGTCCGGCAATGTCGCGCTGGAGAACACCGGCTTCACAACCTTCGGCTATGCCGGTGGCCGGGCGGACGCGTGGGAGCCGGAGCTGGTCTATTGGGGCCCGGAAACCAAGTTCCTGACATCGCAGCGCAATGCCGAGGGCGAAAACCTCGACACACCGCTCGCAGCATCGGAAATGGGGCTGATCTACGTCAATCCCGAGGGGCCCGAAGGCAATCCCGACATCCTCAAGTCGGCCCAGCAGATCCGCACCACCTTTGGCCGGATGGGCATGAATGACGAAGAAACCGCCGCGCTGGTGATCGGCGGGCACACCATCGGCAAGATGCACGGCGCCCGCAAAGCGGCAGCGTGTCTTGGCAAGGAGCCTGCGGCAATGGGTGTCGAGGCGCAGGGCTTTGGCTGGAAGAATTCGTGCGGCACCGGCGCTGGCAAGGATGCGACCACCAGCGGTCTGGAAGGCGCGTGGACGGTCACGCCGATCCAGTGGAGCAGCAACTACCTTGAAAACCTGTATGGTTTCGAATGGAAGCTGACCACCAGCCCAGCCGGCGCCAAGCAGTGGGAACCGGTCAACGCGGCCGACGTTATGGTCGTGCCCGATGCGCATGACCCGAACGTGACCCATGCGCCGGTGATGCTCACCACCGACCTCGCGCTGCGCTATGACCCGGCCTACGGCGCGATCACCAGCCGTTGGGCCAAGGATCCGGCCGCGATGGACGCCGCCTTTGCCCGTGCGTGGTTCAAGCTGACCCACCGCGATCTCGGCCCCAAGGCGCGCTATGTCGGCGCTGAAGTGCCGGCGGAAGACCTGATCTGGCAGGATCCGTTGCCCAAGGCGGACTATGCCATGATCGAGGCGGGCGATGTCGCCAGCCTGAAGGACGCGATCCGCGCCACCGGCCTGTCGCGTTCCGATCTGGTGCGCACGGCATGGGCATCGGCGGTTACCTTCCGCGATACCGACAATCGCGGCGGTGCCAACGGCGCGCGCATCCGCCTGGCCCCCCAGAAGGACTGGGGTGTCAATGATCCCGAAGCGCTCGCCAAGGTGGTGACGGCGCTGGAAGGCGTGCAGGCCAGGTTCAACGCCGGTGCGGGCGCGAAGCAGGTGTCGATCGCCGATCTCGTGGTGCTGGGCGGTGTGGTCGCGGTGGAAGATGCGGCCAAGGCGGCGGGCAACACCGTCACCGTGCCGTTCACGCCCGGCCGGGTCGATGCCACCGCCGCGCAGACCGATCCTGAGGGCATCGAACTCCTACGCCCGGCGGCGGATGCCTTCCGTAATTTCACCAGCGATCAGGCCCGCCTGACGCCCACGCAGATGATGGTCGATCAGGCCGACACGCTCGGCCTGACCGTGCCGGAAATGACCGTGCTGCTGGCAGGAATGCGGATGCTGGATGCCAACGCCGGCGGCGCCAAGCACGGCGTGTTCACCGACACGCCGGGCACGCTGTCCAACGACTTCTTCGTGAATCTGCTCGACATGGGCAACACCTGGAAGCCGGCCGGGACGAAGGGGCTTTATGAAGGGCGTGACCGGGCCACCGGCGCGCTCAAGTGGACGGCCACCGAAGTCGATCTGGTGTTCGGCTCCAGTTCCGAGCTGCGCGCTGTGGCCGAAACCTATGCCGTCGCAGGCGGCGAGGCAAAGTTCGCACGGGACTTTGCCAAGGCCTGGGACAAGGTCATGATGCTCGACCGCTTCGATCTGCGGTAAGACACAAAGACGGCGAGGCGTCGGATAAATCTCCGGCGCCTCGTTGCCCTTGGCAAGGGCCCTTCACATGTCGGGCGCGTCACGCCGCGCCGAGCGACCTGCCCCTTGCCAGTGTTCCTTGACGGGAACGCAAGCTGTTGTGCGCGATGTCCTCAGATCTCTCACGAACGCCGATCGCGGAAGAATGCCCGCAGCAGTGCTGCAGCCTCTGCCTCTGCAATACCGCTGTAAACCTCGGGACGGTGAAGGCACTGCGCTTGCGCGAACACTCGCGCACCATGCTCCACCGCGCCGCCCTTGGGATCGCTGGCGGCATAGTAAAGCCGCGCAATCCGGGCGTGGGCGATGGCGCCGGCACACATCGCACACGGTTCAAGCGTTACCCAGAGCTCGCACCCTGTCAGGCGCTCATCCCCCAGCGCCTGTGCTGCGCGGCGGATGGCCAGGATTTCGGCATGGGCGGTGGGATCGTGGTCAGCGCGTGGGCTGTTGTGCGCTTCAGCGATGACAACCCCGTCTTTGACGATCACGGCACCGATGGGCACTTCACCCGCACCGGCTGCATCGCGGGCAAGCAAAAGGGCGCGGGGCATGAAGCTGCGGAAACCCGCGTCGCTCATGCCCCGCGCCCTCGATGCGCAGTCAGCGCGGTATTATTCGTTGCCGGTGACCGGCTCACCCTCGGCATCGCCGGGCATTGTGATATTGACATCGGGAACCTCGACCGTCGTTTCCTTGGTTCCCACATCCACGTCGGCGGTCTCGACGTCAAATTCCGGCATGTTGCCGCCTTCGACACTTACTTCAGGCATTTCGCCTTCTTCGGTTTGATCGACGTCACATGCCGCAAGGCCGAAGGCAGAGGCAAGGACGAGAGTGGTGGCGATAATGCGCTTCATTAAGATTCTCCTTTTGGCCCTCATGCGGAGACACCCCCGCCCAGGTCGCGAAGGTACAGGGCAATCGGGACCAACGATGTTCCATCATGACAGAAGACGATGCGATCAAGCGCCCCGCAGACACGTCAGGTCGAAGCGCCGGTCGCAAAGGGCGCATCGTGCTTGACGATTCGCACCTCGCCGGTTATGCGGCCCGCTTTCCCGGATTAGACCCGAACTTTACGAGAAGAGAAACACCATGTCGCGCATCTGCGAACTGACCGGCAAGGGCCGCATGACAGGCAACAATGTCAGCCACGCCAATAACAAGACCAAGCGCGTGTTTCTGCCCAACCTGCAGAACGTGACGCTGATGAGCGAAAAGCTCGAGCGCAGCTTCAAGTTTCGCGTGTCGACCCACGGTTTGCGCTCGGTTGAGCACAATGGCGGCCTCGACAACTGGCTGATGAAGACCCGCGACGAAAAGCTGTCGACCAACGCGCTCAAAGTGAAGCGTGAACTGGTCAAGGCGCAAGCCGCAGCCTGAGATTTGCCTGCTCTTCGGGGCGGTGACGAAACGATCAAGCGTCCGGACTTCCGGGCGCTTTTTCGTTGGGGCCGATTCGATTACCAGGGCGGATGGGTGCCGCGCGGCTGAGTGCGGCGCGGCCATCCCAGTTGAACCGCACCAGCAGGCTGCGCTGAAACACCGAGAAGTTGTCATCGGAAATCAGCCACAGGCTCCCCTGCGATCGCTCTCGGGCTGATGACACAAAGGCGATTCCTTCGAAATTGTCGGCAAAGATGCCGCCGCCAAGGCGCTGGATGATCCGTGCACGCCACGGCCGCCCGGCGCGGATGCTGCGCGGATCGGCCACCGCGATCGCCGTGTCGAAGCGGACGGGAATCGCATATTCGACCCGCCGCAGCAGGATCAGCACGCGCCCGTCGGGCACTTGCGTGGCATCGACCGGGTCATAATCGGGCGGAGCGACAAAGCGGAACGAAAGCGGTGTGCCGGCCTCCACCGGGTCACGCTCGAACAGCAGTGCTTCATGGGCCGTGTCGCTGCCGCGCACCGTCCCTTCGGCAATGACCAGAAAGCGCCCGTCCGCCAGGCGGATCATCGTTTCCGGCCCGCTATTCGCGCTCCAGTGTGCCATTGCGTGCGGGGCGCGGGTGCGCCGGGCGCCATCGGGGGCGCGCCGGGTGATATGGTTGGCGTTCTCGAACGCGGCCCACACGGTGCCTGTAGCCGGATCGTGGGTCAGGGCTTCGAGATCGACCACCTCCTTGCGCCCCGGGGTCCGCTTGCTGAAGGGCTTGAAGCTGCCGGGGACGGCGCGCGGCACATCGCCGCTCAGGTCGAGATCCAGCAGCCAGCCGCGATCCGTCCCGGCCAGCAGGGCTGCCGCTTCACCGCCGCCCGCGCCACTGCCAGCACCGCCGCGCGCAGCCAGCGCGGAAAAGCCGCCAAACCAGCCATGCCCCGCCTTCAGTTCCCACGCGCCCGTCAGCGTAAGCTCGCCCGACACGCCTGCGCGAGTGGACAGGGGCGTGACGGACACGACCGCAACATCGCTGCGCAGACCGATCGGCGTGCGCACAAAAGTTCCGGGCGCCAACCCGACCACGACAAGTGCAAGGATCAAAAGGCGAAGCATAGGCGCGCGGCCCTCGGCCCTTGAACGGGCGCGGTCAACCACGCCCGGTTCATACGTCCGGTTCGCAGGTCAGGCGGAGTCGAGGCCGAGCAGGCGGCGCGTCGCGATCTCGCACGTCGCATAGGCCTCCTGCCGCTCGGCGCTCCAATAGCGCAGGTCGGGCAGAGGGATCGCTACTCCCGTTACGGCGCAGAGCACGTGGCTCCCTGATCGCAGCACACGGAAACTGGAGGGGCCGTAGTAAAGTCTGGCGGCCTTGTCGGATGGAGTCATCAGCATAGGGTTTATGTTAGCACCGCCTGGCTACCGGAACAAATCATCTTGCGATGGGGCGCGTGGTGCGGCCCGTTTGCGCGGCGGCGCGGCGGGTGACACAGTGGGTGGTGATGGCACAGGCGCGCCTGCTGCGGGTACGGCATCGAGCGTTCCGTCGCGAAACTGCAGGGTTAGCGCGGCCTTGCCGGCCGCATCGGCGCGGCAGGTCAGCGCGCGCCCGTCCCCATCGCGGATGATCGCATAGCCGCGTTCCAGCGGCTTTTCGGGGTGCAGCTGGCTCATAACGCGGCTAAGCGCGGCGAGCCTGTCCGCACCGTTGCGCAAGGGCCGTTCGATCAGTGCGGGACTGAGTCGCGCACGATCCAGCCGCCGCTGCGCCTCGGCGGCGGAGCGCGACAGCAGGCTGGGCGAAAGCCGTGCGGCAACGCCTGCCAGCCGCTCGCGCCCCTTGGCCGAACGATCGCTCAGGGCCCGCCGCAGCCGCTCTGATAGGTCATCGAGCCGCTGCGCCTGCGGTTGGAGTAGGTTCTCCGGGCGCGGCATCATCCGCACGCGCGCGGCCAGCCGTTCGCGCCCCAGTTCGACCGGGCGATAGACCGCGCGGCGCTGGCGGGCGGCCAGATCGGCCAGTGTCAGCGCCAGATCGGCGCGCACCGGCACCGCCATTTCAGCAGCGGCGGTAGGCGTCGGCGCGCGGCGGTCGGCGGCGAAATCGGCCAGCGTCGTGTCCGTCTCGTGGCCCACGGCGCTGATCACCGGGATCGAGCATTCGGCGATGGCACGCACCACGGCTTCTTCGTTGAAGCTCCACAGATCCTCGATCGACCCGCCCCCGCGCGCCACGATCACCACATCGGGGCGCGCCACCGGGCCGCCCGGCTCGAGCGCGGAGAACCCCCGCACCGCAGCAGCGACCTGCTCTGCCGCGCCGTTCCCCTGCACCAGCACCGGCCAGATGACGACATGGCTCGGGAAGCGATCCGCCAGCCGGTGCAGGATATCGCGGATCACCGCGCCGGTCGGCGATGTCACCACGCCGATCACGCGGGGCAGATAGGGCAGGCGGCGCTTGCGGGCGGCATCGAACAGGCCTTCGGCTGCCAGCCGCGCGCGGGTCTTTTCCAGCAGCGCCAGCAGCGCGCCCTCGCCCGCCAGTTCCAGCGAATCGATGACGATCTGATACTTGGAGCGGCCCGGATAGGTGGTGAGCTTGCCGGTGGCGATCACCTCCAGCCCATCCTCGGCGCGGAAGTTCAGCCGCGCGGCGTTGCCCTTCCACATCACCCCGTCGATGACCGCGCCGTCATCCTTCAGCGCGCAGTAGAAATGTCCCGACGCCGCGCGCTTCACCCCCGACAATTCGCCGCGCAGCCGCACGAAGCCGAAGCGATCCTCGACCGTGCGCTTCAGGAGCGCGGATATTTCGGTGATCGACAACGGCTCGGCGTTGTCGCCCTGCCGCGCGCGCGCTACCAGCCCGGCATCGGCAATGTCATTGGGCGGAGGGGCCATGAATATCCTGCTTCTGGGTTCGGGGGGCCGCGAACATGCGCTGGCATGGAAGCTGGCGCAATCCCCGAGCGTCACAAAGCTTTACGCCGCCCCTGGAAATCCCGGCATCGCGGAGGAAGCCGAATGCGTGCCGCTCGATGTGACGGACCACGGCGCAGTGATCGCCTTTTGCGAAGCCCACGCCATCGCCCTCGTCGTGATCGGCCCCGAAGCGCCGTTGGTGGATGGCCTGTCGGATGCTCTGCGCGCTGCAGGCGTGCCGGTGTTCGGCCCCTCGCAAGCGGCCGCGCAGCTCGAAGGCTCCAAGGGCTTCACCAAGGATTTGTGCGCGCGCGCGGGCATCCCCACCGCAGGCTACATGCGAACGTCCTCGCTGGCAGAGGCCCGTGCCGCGCTCGCCCGCTATGCTGCGCCCTATGTGCTCAAGGCCGATGGGCTGGCGGCGGGCAAGGGCGTGGTGATCGCCGAGACGCTCGCCGAGGCCGAGGTGGCGCTCGCCGACATGTTCGGCGGCGCGTTCGGCGGCGCGGGCGCGCAGGTGGTGATCGAGGAGTTCATGCTCGGCGAGGAAGCGAGCTTCTTCGCGCTCACCGATGGCACCGCGATCGTCCCCTTCGGCAGCGCGCAGGATCACAAGCGCGTGGGCGATGGGGATGTGGGGCCCAACACCGGCGGCATGGGCGCCTATTCCCCCGCCCCGGTGCTGACACCCGCCCTACAGGTCCGCGTCATGGCCGAGATCATCGAACCGACCGTGCGAACGATGCGGGAGGACGGCACCCCCTATTCCGGCGTGCTGTTCGCGGGCCTGATGCTTACGCCCGAGGGTCCGAAGCTGATCGAATACAACGCCCGCTTCGGCGATCCCGAATGTCAGGTGCTGATGATGCGGCTGGCAAGCGATCTCGCCGCGATCATGCTCGCCTGCGCCAAGGGGGAACTTGCCGGAACGGCGCTGTCGTTCCGTGACCAGACCGCGCTGACTGTGGTGATGGCAGCCAAGGGCTACCCCGGCACGCCCGAGAAAGGCGGTGCGATTGCGCTCAATGACGCGGAAGGCCAAGGCGCCAAGGTGTTCCACGCGGGCACCGCGCTGAAGGATGGGGCGCTGGTGGCGAACGGCGGACGGGTGCTGGCTGTCACCGCAACCGGCGCGAGCGTCACCGAGGCGCAGGCCAATGCCTACGCCGCCGTCGACCGTATCAGCTTCGCCACCGGCTTCTGCCGCCGTGATATCGGCTGGCGGGAAGTGGCGCGGGAGAGCCAGGCGTAGCGGCGGCTTTGCTGCACAACAGAAAAAAGCTGCCGTTCGGGATACGACCCCAGGGCGCACGGTCCCCTTTTCGTCGCCCCGTGCCTGACACGGGGCTTGGCTATTTCTGCCCGGTCTGGGGTGTGAACCATTGTTCCCAAAGATCGTGCCACTCAGGATTATCAGCCTCGATCAACGCGAACTTCCATTCCCGCCGCCATTTCTTGACGAGCTTCTCGCGCGCGATGGCGCATTCGATGGCATCATGGCGTTCGACATAGACAAGCCGCGTCTTTGCGAAATCAGCGACGTGGCGCGAACCCGTACCCTCGCGGTGCTGATAAACGCGGGTGAGCGCATCCGCAGTCACGCCGACATACATCCCGCCGCGATAGCGGTTGGCCATAATGTAGACCCAGCCACCCTTCTCCATGCGCCGGGTATCGCGCCAACGCAGAAAAAAGATAAAGCCAAGCCCCGTGTCAAGCACGGGGCGACGGTGAGAGCTGGCAGCTTTGCCTCGCTTCTGAACAATTCCTGCCTTTCTGGAAGCGACCCCGAAGCTGATCTTCACTTAGGGCCAAATGTGATCTAATTGCCGTCATACAATTATTGAAGCTCAACTAGTATGCTTCTGGCGAAGAACGCTGTGGGGCCACGTTTCGTTTATCCCACCACTATCGATCAGAGCGCTCGCCAATGCCCAGCCTTCTAGTTTCTCCCTTTGCGGTTCTTGTGGCGCTGCTTACCGTCGTTGCAATATCCGAATGGGCGGCTCGCTGGCCATTACTTCGCAAGGTTGGATCGGCAATTCTGGCCTTTTTACTTGGTGCCTTGCTGGCGAATTTGGACATTATCCCGACGCCAGGAAACGATACGCCGATTTACGATGCCGTCTTCGGCTTCATACTGCCAGGCGCGATTTTTCTGGCCCTCTTGCAAGCCAATCTGCGCGCGCTGCTAAAAGCCGGTGGCGCGATGGTGCTGGCGTTTTTTCTGGGGGCCGTCGGTGTCGCGATCGGCGCTTTCGTTGCGGCATATCTCGTGCCCATCGCGATACCCGACAGCAGCCTTGCTGCGCTCGCTGGGATGTTCACCGCGACCTACATTGGCGGCAGCGCCAACTTCAACGCGGTAGCGCTTGCCTACGGCATGGAAAGCCAGGGTTCGCTGTATGTCGTCGCCATATTGGTCGACAACGTCATTACCGTTCTGTGGCTGATGATGCTGTTGGCATTTCCTGGGCTCATGCGAAGGACACGGTTTTACCCCAACCTGCAGCCCAGCGCAGAGCCTGTGGCATCCAACCCGCACCAAGACGAAACTCTGCAGCGACCAACTGTCTTTCAGGTCACAGCGCCGCTGGCCATGGCTGCGATCGCAGTGTTGCTATCTGATGGGTTGGCGATTTTTTTCGGGGAAATCGGCTTTCCCGTTCCCGGTATCATTATCGTGACGACGATCGCCCTTCTTGTCGCACAATTGCCGGGGATCGACCGACTGACGCTAGCGCCGTCCTTGGGGATGGCCGGACTGTTGCTCTTCTTGGTCGTAGTTGGTGCCAGCGCGGATGTTGCCGCACTGGTCGAGGCTCGCTCCTTGGGAATGGCGATGGTCGGGTTCATCGCGACCATTCTGTTTTGTCACGCTATCGTTCTTGTAGGGTTCGGTGTGTTGCTGCGGATCGAACCCGAAGTGATCGCAGTCGCATCTGTCGCAAACATCGGAGGAAGCGCCGTTGCGCCCGCGATAGCGGAGGGTGTTGGGCGCCCCAATCTTGCGCTCCCGGGCGTGCTGGTCGGCCTCCTTGGCACGGCACTCGGCACCTATGCCGGCTTTTCCGTCGCGCAGCTTCTGCAATGACCATTTTGTTTGCAGCCGGTCAGCTATCCACCCACCTGTTGCCGGTTCGGTGATCTTCGGAAATCGACAAAAGCGGCCATCGGAACTCGCCTGACGGCCGCAAATGTTGTCAGATCTCGATGCGTTCCGCGAGGACAAGAGCGTCCTCCACGTCGACCCCGAGATACCGTACGGTATTCTCGATCTTGGAATGGCCCAGCAGGATTTGCACCGCACGCAGATTTCCGGTCGTCCGGTAGATCATGACCGCCTTGGTGCGCCGCATGGAATGGGTGGCGTAGTCTTCACGCCGCAACCCGACCGCGGTGAGCCATTCGTCGACGAGGCGAACATATTGCCGTGTGCTCATCGGTTGGCCGGAATGGATCCGGCTTGGGAACACGAAGTCATCAATCGTGCCGCCGCGCCGCAGCAGCCATGTTGCGAGGCTCGTGCGGGTGTCCGCGGTGATTTCAAATTGCACAGGTCGTCCGGTCTTCCGCTGGATGATCATTGCGCGGTCGCGGACTTCAGAACCGGCCAAGAGGTCACCGATCTTGAGCTTCACCAAATCGCAGCCCCGCAGTTTGCTGTCGATCGCAAAGTCGAAAAGGGCGCGGTCACGAAGCCGCTCCTCGCGGTCAAAAAAGAACCGGATCGCCCATATCTGCTTCTGAGTGAGCGGCCGCTTGGTGCCGACGGTTCTGCCGGCATTCCAAGAGACCCGGTTTTGCAATGCCGGATCGAGGTGAGAGTAGGTCATCTTCTTTCTCCAAGGCCATGATTGGCCGGAAAGAAAGAACGGGGGCCAACCCGGCCACGTCGTCCTTACGCTCCAGATGCAGCGCGATAGCCGTCCTTGGTGCTCAGGCCGCTCACGCCGAAGGGCTGCTTTTAGGATCGCCCAGGGGCACCGCTCATGGCCGCTTGTGGGAGGTTTTCTGCCGCTAGCGTTTCACTCTGAATGGGTGCTCAGGATTGCGCTCAATGAACGCTGCGACCTCTCGGAGCCGCTCTGGATACGGCTCAACGTCTCGCCAGCCCGAGTTTGAAATAAACCTGAAACCGGCTGCCCAAAGCAGTTCAACCTTCTTCCATAGCTCTAGGTCGGACATCTTCGGCGCTTTGAATGCTCGCCCCATCCAATGCAACGCCCCGCCGCATTGGGGGCAGGTTGCCTTGCTCTCGTTTGAAATCTTCCATGACTTTCGGCAATCGAAGCAGGCGTGCGCGACCAAGTAATCCGGCCCGCGAGGACGAACACCGGTGTCTGGACCGGGGATCGATCGATTCCCGATCGCTTTGCGGATTTCCATACGCTCAGATTTCGAGGGGGCTTGAACCATACGCAGCCGATTACAGCATTTTACCGATGACCGGAATGGGGTCGGTTTCAGAATTTCCGCTGCTGGCGAGAAATCCGTTGGAGTTGCCTGTCAGCTCTCAGATTGGCGCATCGGCCCCGCTCATGACCGGGGTTGGGTGGAAAATCGACATGCCGCCGTCCGCGAAGTCGATGCGGGTCAGTTAGCCTCCTCGCTCCACCTCTAGCCCTGATGTCCAGCGTCGCGTCGCAAAGATCCCAAATAGCAACGTAAGCAGCCCTAGGTTGAGCGCATCATGCCAATAATCCCTAAGGGAGCCGCCCATCTGGTTCATGCCTACCATCAGTTCCAATCCGGATGTCGTCGGAAACAACCGCGCAAGTGCCACCAGCACCGTAGGCGTCGCTTCGGCTGGCCATGAAAGACCTGCGAGAAAAAACAGGGGCAAAGAGATTGGCAGCACCAGTTGCAGTGGGCGTTCGCGCGTAGGAAAGATGCTGGCCAGCGCGAGCGCTGCCGCTACCGTGGCGGCCACGAACAAGATCGCCGCGATTGCGACATCCAGTAAAGGTGCTGCCGCGCGCGGATAGTCGTGCCACCAGAACACCATGCCGACAAACCAACCCACATCAAGCAGTCCGATGAGGCTCGCCGCCAGCGCGATACCTGCTAACTGCCGCCGCGTCAGCCTCATGTCGCGGCCCATCCGTTCGCGTGCGGTGCCTGCCAGCAGAGCGAGTCCGAGCAGCAGGCTCTGGTGGATAATGACGAAGGCCACACCGGGAAACACCGCTGCCCCGTATCCTTCGCGCGTATTGAACAGCGGCCTTGATTGCAGCGCCAGCGCTGGCGGTGCCGGCGGTCCGGCGGCACGTGCCTGTTCGCGGGCTGCCTCCCGTCCGGTCTGGCCAAGCGCGATGCCGATCCCGGCAAGTGCACCGGAGGCCCGCAACAGATAGGCACCATGCCCGATCAGCACCACGGTGCCAGGCTCGCCGCGGGCGATATCCTCCCCGAAGCCTTCGGGAATGACGAGCGCGGCTACGGCCCGCCCATCGGCCATCCAGCTTTCTGCATGGGCGACATCGGGCAAGCTGGCAGCAATGGCCGTTTGCTGCACGGCGCCGACACTGATGACGAGATTTCGGCTGGCCGCACTGCGATCCTGATCGACCACGACCACCGGGGCCCGCACCGCAACTTCGCCTGTATAGGCGCTGGGATAGAACCCCGCATAGATCAGCGGCGCGGCAAATAGCAGCAGGGCTGCGGCGCGATCTGCCATGATCGCCGCGAACAGTGCCCGGCAAGCCGCCCACATCAGCGCCGCCCCCAACTGCCCGGATCGCGCGCGGCCCGCAGATAGAGGATCACGCCGGGAACTACCGTGACGAGCGCGATGCCCAGCATCGCCAGCAGCGGCCCTGCCACCGCCATCGTGCTGCCCTCGGCAATCCAGGTCCGGACCAGCAACCGGGCGAAATGCGTATAGGGCAACGCGCTCGCCCAGACCCGTGCGAAGGCGCTGGCCTGTTCCAGCGGGAAGATCGCCCCGGCAAAGGCAAAGGACGCACCGGCATAGAGCCCCGTGATTGACAGCGACTGGCTAAGGGTGCGGGTTGCCCCTGTCAGCAGCACCGCCACCCCGAGATATGCGAGATACATCGCCGCATATCCTGTCACGAACAAACTGAACGATCCGACGAAATGCCAGCCGCGCACCCCGGCAAGCCAGAACGTCGCGAGCAAGCCCCAGCCCATGAACACGGCAAGGTAAGGCATGGACTTGCCCGCCAGCGCGGCGATGCCGGGGGTCCATTCGCCGATGCTGCCGTCGCGCAATTCGCGTCCGAAGGCGGAAACGACCGCCAGCATGAACAGCAGGTGCAGCAGAGCCGGGTGAAGCAGGCTCACCAACTGCAATTCCTGGCTGGCGGGCGCATTCCAGGCTATTGACGTCACCGCATGCACCGGCGGGGGGCGCACGCTATCGGGCGCGGCGATCGCTGCGATCCGTTCCGCCGCCAGCCGCGCATTGGCGGCCTCGACGATAGCGCCTGCCTCGCGCTGGACGGCGGCGGCGGCGGCAGGATAGCTCGCATTGAAATAGAGGATCACCGGAGCCTGTCCCTGCAGCGCGCGCCGTGCTGTATCGGGCGGCACCAGTAACGCGGCCTGCGCCTGCTTTGCGCGGATAATCGTTTCGGCAGTGCCAAGATCAGGGACCCGCCCTGCCAACGTAAGCCCGGGCGCGGCCTCGATCCGGATCGCCAGATCGCGGCCGATCGCACTGTTGTCCTGATCGATCAGCAATACCGGAAGATCGCGGATCACGCCGCCGGAAAACTGCCACGCGATTGCGCCGCACAGCAGCAGCGGCAGCCATGTCAGTAAGGCCATATCCCACGGGTTGCGCACCAAAAATCGCCATTCGCGCGCGATGCTTGCCCGGAACGTGGCGGGGCGGGTCATTGTGGCCAGTCAAACAGCACCGACATCCCCGGGCGCAGCCCTGCGACGGGCTTTACGGGCGTGAGCCGCACCTCGAAGCCCTTGACGTCGAAGCCTTCCGATTGCCGCGTGGCCCGCCAGGTCGCATAATCGCCCGCGGGAGCGATGAAGCTGACCTTGAACCGGCTTGCTTTGCTGCCGAGCGCGGGGACAATACCGGTGAATTCGGCGCCCATCTTCGCGTCCTGCATCTGGCCTTCGCGCAAAGTCACCGTCACCCACGGGGACTGCGCCTCGGTCAGCAGCAGCACCGGATAGCCCGCGCCGACGATTTCGCCCGGCTGAGCGAGGCGGCGACCGACTTCGCCGGTGGCAGGCGCGACGATGCGCGTCTCGGCGCTGGCGGCCGCGACTTCGGCGGCTGCACCGCGGGCTTGATCGGCCTGAGCGACGGCGGCCCGCCGGTCCTCGACGCGCGCGCCTGAGCGGGCGGTATCATATTGCGACCGCGCCGCGCGCTCCGTCTGTTGGGCGGCGACCATGTTGGTGCGGGCTTCGTCGCGCTTCTGCCCGGCGATCACCCCTTCATTGGCGAGACGATTAATCCGTTCAAAGGTCACGCGTGCCAGATCGGCCGCTGCCGCCGCCCGCCGCCACTGTGCTTCGGCCGCGGCGATATCGGTCGGGCGTGCACCGGTGCGGGCCTTGTCGGCCTGCGATTCGGCCGCCTCCACAGCCGCTGCGACCTGTCTTTCCTTGGCATCGACTTCCGGACTGTCGATCCGGGCAAGCAATTGGCCGGCGACTACCGCCTCGCCTTCATCGACCAGCACTTCGGCCAGCCGCCCTGTGACCTTGCTGGCGACGCGGTATTCGCGCGCATCGACAATTCCTTGCACCTGCCCTTCCTGCGGGCTCCACGCCAGCCAGAGACCGAAGGCGACAATCATTACCGCCAGTGCCCCGAGCGCGGCGCCCCACCTTCGGCCCAGCGATCGCTTTTCCAGTGCGGGCTGTGTTTCAGTCGCGGTCATGCTGGTCCTGTTCCTGTGCCGGGCGCGGCAGAAAATCGGGCAGGCGATCGACCTGGCCGCTGACCTGCAAAAGCGACACCAGCGCCTCGAGATATTCGTGCGCCGCCCGAGCCTGTTCGACGCGCACCCGCCCCGCAGCAAGCTGCGCGTCGGTGACATCGCGGCTGGTGCCTTGCAGTTCGCGGAACGAAAGGTCGGCGACGCGTAAGGATTCGTCCGCAGCAGCAATCGTGCGGCCATAGAGCGCATGGCGTTGCCGGGCCGAAAGCGCCTGCGCATGGGCGATCCGGACCCCGGTTTCAATCTGGACCTCCGCCTCGCGCACCCCGGCCTCGGCCTGATCCTGCGTCGAACGCGCTGCGCTGACGGCGGACCGCCGCCCCATGCCCGAGGCGATCTTGTATTTGACCCCGACCCCGAAAATGAAATCGGGATCGGTTACCAGAGTGTCTTCCCGGTCGAGATTATACTGGGCCAGCGCATATACATCCGGCCGCAGCGCGGCCTTTTCCGCCGTGACCCCGGCGCCTGCCAGCTTCACGTTGGCCTCAAGCCGGTTGAGGCCCGGGTGATTTTCCATTGCAGCGAAAAGGAATTCATCAAGCGGCGGCAGCGGCACGTCGGGAACCCCAAGCGGGGTGGTCGGCTGCACGGGCGCCGGAGCCCGCAGCAGGCCCGCGAGCGCGATCTCGGCGGCGGCCAGATCAGCCCCGGCTTTCTCGGCCTCGCGCAACGCCTCCTCCAAAGCAGCTTCGGCCTGGAGCCGCTGGGCGGGTGCAATCTGCTGTTCGCGTTCGAGCGCGCGCGCGGCGCTCACATGTTCTCGGATGCCGGCGACCACATCCTGCCGGATTTCCAGCGCCTGCGAAGCCAATTGTCGCCCGAAATAGGTATTGGCCAATTGCGCCAGACCCTGTTCCGACGCCTCGTTGCGATTGGCTTCCTCAATGGCAAGGCGGCTCGCCGCGCTGGTGCGGGCGGCGTCCATCTTCCCACCCGCATAGATCGGCATCGTGGCGGTGACGATCGGACGGGACACAAAGCGGCGGATGCGGAAGCGCAGCGGATCGGCAATGCCGAATGCATTGGCCACCGGTTCGAGCGATCCCAACGGCAGAACCAGCGTCTTCTGGAAATCCAGCACCTGTGCTTCGACGTCGACTTCGGGCCGGCCCAGCGTGCGGGTCGATTCCTGCCGCGCCTCGGCTGCCCGCACGGCGAAATTGGCCGCGTCGATTGCATCTGAACGGTCGAGAAACCGCGCCTGCGCCTCAGCATAGCTGAGCGCCAATCCGTTTTCCTGCGCGGCAACGGTGCCGACGGAACCAACGACCAAGACCGCGACCAGCCACGCGCTGAGCATTCTTGCCGCATTTCGCATTCGTATCTCCATCGCCGGCAACCATGTCAGTTGCGTCATCTGGCAGCCTTCGCGCTATCCGTCTGGCGAACCGAGCCACACGAACACGCTAGCCCAAGGTCGACTATAGACCCTCAACGCATTGGCGCTCCCGCTGTGCCACGGGGCTTAGCAATCGGCAATCCTGCCGGTCTGCTCGGCGCGCAAATCCTATCTATTGAATACCAGCGCGTGGATGACCCGGAACTCCGTCATGGCCGCGCGCCCGGATGAACGGCAGCTACGGGCGCGGTTTGCGAATTTCCGCTTCCGGGGAGAAACCCACCGAAGCTGTCAGGCAGGAGTATGGCGGCTCATTACCCGTGAAGTGACAACCGCCCTACCCGTTGGGCCTCATCGAATAGCAACGACCTTGACTTTGACCGCATCGGCGACTGCCTTCCAGCTCTGATCGCTGGTCCAAGCCGGAAGACCATCGCGTTGCGCCAGCGCAAGGCAGAAGCGGTCGCCAAGCGATAGCCCGTGATCGGCAGTGACCGCCCGCAAACGCCCGGCCATTTGCGCCAGAGCTTTATCGGTCGGCACAATCGTCATCGGCAACGGATCGAGCATGGCGTCGACCTCGCGCTCGGGCATGCCAAGATGGATGAAGTGGGTGACCACCTCGGCATAGTTGATCGTGCAGATCCGGGCGTCTGCGATTGCCGCGGCGACTTTATCAGCACCCTTCTCCCCCTTAAGCATGGCAATGAGGGCGGAGGCATCCAATACGATCTCGCTCACTCTCCGCTTTCCTCGCGGCGCTTGGCGAGGAAAGCATCGACCGACGCATCCGGGTTTCCTTCGGTGTATTGCTTCGCCAAGGCTTGCGCGCGCGCAACAGCCTGAGCGGCCGTTCGCAGCACGAGACCATCAGGCGTCTCATACAGATAGACCGCGCCGCCGCCGACGAGCCCGAGCCGCTTACGGATGTCAGCCGGGAGGCTCATCCGCCCGTTGGGCGTTATATTGACTTGAACTGTCATGTGGGCTCCGAGTGCGGCTGAATTAGTCGACAGACCCAATCTAGCCGGGGCGCTCCTAGAATTCAACAAGATGCCGACTTGGGCATAAATTGGTAAGCGTGCCTCATAGAGGCCTGTATGTCGCGACGGTCGAAACGCGTTTCAATGACACTTTGTTGCCATTGCGTGCACCTCTCGCAACAGCGATGGCACCTTGCCGTTGCTTGTACGCAAGGGATCGGCCACCGAGCATGCCCCCGTGGTCGGGAACGCCTCCGGTGCGCGGGAGACCGGCCTCGACCATCGCGCGATCATACTTGCCGGTGAGAAGGCCGTAGGCGAGCGGACTCCATGGTATGATACCCATTCCAAATTCCCGCGCCAGAGGCACGTGCTCGTCCTCCACCCCGCGCTCGACCAGCGAATAGAAATATTGCAGCCCGATTGGCGCTGTGAGGCCGTGCACCCGCGCCAGGGTGGCAAGTTGCGCCACGAACCAGGCAGGAATGTTCGACAGCCCCCAATAGCGGATTTTGCCTCGCGCCACGAGGCTGTTGTGAACCGCCCCGGGATTGCCGGAGGCCATCTGGTTTAAGTTATGCTGCCATGGCGGTGTCGTCCAGCATGGCATAGTATTGTTGTTCGGCTTCGGCGGGCGGCATGTTGCCGATTGGCTCCAGCAAACGCCGATTGTTGAACCAGTCGACCCATTCCAGTGTGGCGAACTCGACGGCCTCGAAGGAGCGCCATGGTCCGCGGCGATGGATCACTTCCGCCTTGTAAAGGC